>Ga0210057_1001176_pt1 | contig 40444 bp, 31 predicted proteins | sample CryGeyCG2114_010_2_FD_183968 | JGI IMG/M metagenome (GOLD analysis project Ga0210057, IMG submission 183968) | Groundwater microbial communities from aquifer - Crystal Geyser CG10_big_fil_rev_8/21/14_0.10 (SPAdes) (version 2) | ecosystem: Environmental > Aquatic > Deep subsurface > Groundwater ... | reverse complement strand
GTTTTATTGATAGAGTATCTTAGGAATTGGAAGGCGAAGGAGGGCAACGATAACTAGATAGAACAACTTAATATAGAATTTGCGTGGTGGCCATAGCTCAACGGTTAGAGCGCCTCTCTGTGGAAGAGGAGGTTGCGAGTTCAAATCTCGTTGGCCACCCCACCTACTTTTTTCTAGATTGGAATCCCTGCTTTTAAAGTAGCTGGTGATTAAGGTAGTATTAATATACCGAAGGAAACTTCGTAGTTCGTATCTCTTTTTGGCCATGTTTATAGATATTTTTATAATCGGCAGGTATGGTTGCATTATAAACTAATTTCATGGTTATAACCATAGGAACTACGAACTCCCCGCCAAGTAGCCCACTAAAAATTACTATAAATATGGAAATGAAATTCAAGTTTGAACCAAACTTAAAGTATCAAATAGACGCCATAGATTCCGTAGTTGGTCTGTTTGAAGGCTCTCCCCGTATCAATCCAGAAAATACAGTAATGCAAGAGGTGTCCGCTAATATTTTGGAACTTAGTAAAGAAGAGGTATTTAATAACTTCACCAGAATTGTAGGAATAAATAGGATTAGCGAACCTCAAAAGAGTGACGATCTGGATTTTTCTATTGAGATGGAAACAGGAACTGGCAAAACCTATGTTTATCTTAGAACCATCTTTGAGTTACATCTAAAATATGGTTTAAGCAAATTTATTATTATCGTTCCGAGCATTGCGGTCAAACAAGGGGTGCTTAAAACCTTTGAGCAGACTAAAGATCATTTTAATCAGCTCTACAACAACACCTGCAAAGTAATTGAATAGGGCAGGTACCCTGTAAACTAGACATGTGATCTGTCATTATTAGTTAATTAGTTAATGACTGGAGGTGATTCACATGTCTGGATTTAAACGAATACCGTTGGAAATTAAAGAGCAGGTACTGACCCGAGCTAAGGAAGGAATTCCTGTGGCTCAACTCTCTAATGAACACGGAATATCCACCAAAGCAATTTATGCACCTTCGCAGAATACCACGGGCTTGCCCGTGGATGAATGCGATACTCGTAATTTACAAGTATTTACATTAGTTTACTTAGTACTGCGGCGCATGTCGTACCACGCGCTTGCGCGTGGGGCTCCATAGTATCCTCAATTACAATTACCAAAGGCCAGCAAGAATACACTCGATCATTAAGAGCTTTTCTCCCGCTGTCTTACTTCTTTCTATCAAGATTATGGAACTCCGATGGGGAATACCTGTTTGCATAAGAACAAACCAGCTATTGACGGCGTGTGTTAATTACACATATTCTTAAATTCTAGAATGCCATATTCTAGAAGTTATCATAAACGAGAAAATATCTGATTGGCGAACCGAAAGGTTCGTTTTTTTATGCCAAAAGTCCTAATGTGCCCGCCGGATTATTACGATATTTCTTACCACATAAACCCTTGGATGGCGCGGTCTTCCTTCATCAACAAGGACTTAGCCTACCAACAGTGGGTCGGTTTAAAAAATCAAATTCAAGATTTTCTTGGACTGCCGGTGGAAACAATTACTCCTCAACCAAATTTGCCTGATATGGTTTTTACTCGTGATCAGGGTATTATTCAAGACAGGACTTTTATTCCCGCTAACTTTACGCCGCCGCAGCGGCGGGGGGAAACAGATCATTATTGCCGTTGGTTTGAGAAAAACGACTATACAATCAATCAAATTTCATCGCGGTGTAAATTTGAGGGCGGCGATTTTTTGGAATGGGACGGTTTGCTTTTTGGCGGCTGCGGTTTTAGGACAGATCGTGAAAGCCACATTAAACTTGCCCGGATCACCGGTTTTAATCTAATTTCTTTGGAGCTAATCAATCCTCTATTTTTTCATCTTGATATGGCTTTATTTCCCCTTGGCAATGGAGTATTGGCTTATTATCCGTCAGCATTCTCCTTATCCTCCCGCCGTATTCTTGAAAATTTGTCTGCCCAAATTGTTCATATCAGCCATTCTGACGCTTGTGATTTTTCTTTAAACACCTTGTTTTATAAAAGTAAAATATTGGCTAATCACTGTACCAAATATCTTTCGGATATGCTGGATGAGTTGGGATATGAAGTAACTAAGGTAGATGTGTCTGAATTTACCAAGGCTGGCGGGGGAATACACTGCCTAACTCTAATGGTTTAGTCAACCTGACGATTTCTTATTGACGAAGGTTCCTTGCTCCTACTAAACTCAAAAGATGAACTACCCCTCTGCCCAAGGTGGTTATGATTGGGTTTTTGTCAACAAGGAGGTGATTTCTGATGCATAGGACTTTTTTGAGTGTTGGATTGATTGGGTTAAGCAGTTTAGTACTAGTCAGTGCTACTAAAGCCTACTTTTCTTCCCAGGCGGTTAGCGCCGGTAATAAAATCACGGCCGGAACTTTATCTGTTGCCTTGAATGGGCACGGCAGTCAGACCCTCCCCTTTAATGTAGATAATTTGGCACCGGGAGACGGTTTTGCCCAGTGCGTAAAAGTTAGTAATTCTGGAACTTTGCCACTTGATTGGTCATTCACATTGGTTAATACTTCCGGATCAACTCCAAGCCTGCACGATGTTTTAAAAGCCCGCGTCTATCTGTGGAATGACGCTGCTGCCCCTGTTGATAGCGATTGCGTTGTTGGAGGAGGCGGTCAGTGGACAGGTTTGGGTGATCAATATCTTACAGAATATGTTTTTCCACAGGATGTAGGCTCTCTAGCTTCTTTAGTGGATGGATACTTTAAATTGGAATTTTATTTAGAGCCGGATTTGCGCCAAGCGGGGAATGTAGATGTGAGTGACAACGATTACCAGGGAGCGTGGTCGGAATATTCTTTGCAAGTAGACGCGGTTCAATAACCCTAATCTAGTTTTGATTGTTCAGTATGCTTTGGCTAAAGAATCATTTATTGCATATCTCATTTTGCGCCGCTATTGCTTTGTCGCCTTTTATTGCTAGTCTGCATCAATTGGATTTGAGGCGTTTTCGGCTATTGGCAGTTACATCCGGTTCAATGGCGCCGACAGTGGCGGTGGGGAACTTAGTGGGAGTGGCGTCTCGGTTGGATGGCGATTACAAGGCTGGCGAAGTTATTTCCTTTTCGCGCAACCAGGAGATAATTACCCATCGGGTCGCGGCGGTTTCCGGACAGGGCTCTTTAGCGGTTTATCAAACTAAAGGTGATTCTAACCAAGTTGCTGATCAATACTTGGTTAAGGCGGATCATATTTTGGGTCGGGTGATTATTAACCTTCCTTATTTGGGTTATGTGCCAATCTATTCCCGTACTGCCTGGGGATTGGTTTTTCTTGTTTATTTGCCTTGTTTGGCTCTAATAATTAGTGAAGTGCGAGTGTTGATTGGCGCGGCTAAATCCCGCCGTATTCAGAAAAGTTCATTGGATTTAGGAGTGTTGGTTTGGGTAATGCTCGTTTATTCGGCGGGATTTAGCCGCGCCAGCTTCTCTAGCCAAGTTGTTTTGCCGATGGGGAAGTTGCGGGCGGAATGGTCCATTACCAATCATGTGGTGGTAAATGAAGTAATGTATTATGGGATATCGGGTAATAACCATGAATGGGAAGAACTTTATAACCCCACACTTTCCTCTGTTGATATTTCTGGATTTTCTTTGAGAGAAAATAGCGGGGGCATCTATTCTTTTCCTGCCGGCTCTGTTTTAGCGGCTCGCTCTCGTGTTGTGGCGGGAAAAGATGCTCTAATTTTCTTTGAATACAACGGATTTTACCCGGATTACTGTTTCGGCGGTCAAGGTTGTGGTTCTCACTCAACTCCGCTTGAGCACGTTAGCGGCACCTTTGGGCTTAATGATCCTGGTGATTGGGTGGCTTTGTACGATGCGCAACAAAATCTGGTGGACGCGGTAGTTTGGGGTAATGTCAGCTATCAAGGAGTGGTGACACACCCTGGAGTAACTTTAGTAGATGCACACCGATTAGATTCAATTGAACGTTCACCGGCAGGGGTGGATACAGATAATTGTTTATTGGATATGGTGGTGCGTAATCCCGGAACGCCCGGCTGGTAGCTGGAGGCTAGTTACTAGTTGCTGGTGACTGGTCACTGGCTAGTAAAGACCTTATGAGGAAATTATCTATTAAGTTAATTCCGCTTTTTGTAGCCGCCACTTTTTTGGGTGCGTTACTTTGCCCTAAAATTACTAGAGCAGCTTTGGAATCTTCTTTAAAAGTAGAATTTGAGCAAGAACCGCTCTTCTTTTTGGACAATTTTGCTCCCGGGCAAATGGTGGAACGGTGGGTAAAAATAACTAGCCAAGACGATTTAGGCCGAATGGTAGTGGCAAGAGGTTTAGCCGATGATACGGGTGGTTTAGCAGAGGCATTAGAAGTGGTTTTTATTCTTGAGGGAACAGAGCTTTGGCGGGGAAAATTGTCGGATTTTTTGGTTAAGGACTCACTACCGTTATTCTTTTTGAACAATGCGGAGGAACATTTATTGCTTGTTACGCTTACTTTTTCCCATCAAGCTGACAACGAGTTTCAAAGTCGCACTTTAACTTTTGATTTGGCTTTGGGTTGGGAAGCAATTGACCACATCGTTATTAGTGAGGTTTATTATCAAGTGGCGCCTGGTCGTGGTTGGGACAGCCCTTCTGATCGGTTGAATAATCTGTTTACCTGGGAAAAACCTTGTTTGGGTAACGACACCTTTCCTTTTTGGCGGGATTTTTGGAAGCGTAAATTCTGCCAGGCCGTTATTCGCAATCAAGAGTGGGTAGAGCTTTACAATCCAACAGATGAGAGGTGGGAAGTGGGGGGTTGGAAGTTGGAGGATAATTCCGATTATCAAACTATTCTTTCAAAAGCGGCAATTAAACCAGGCGGTTACTTAATTATTACTAAAGATTTTACTACCCGCGCCTTTTGGCCAGTAGCTTGGCGGGCGCATTTTAGCTTTTTGAATAGACAGATTGGTGACGGATTAGATAATGCGGGAGACCACTTGTTTTTAAAAAACGAAGTTGGTGAGTCAATTGATGCGGTAGGATGGGGTAATGATACCGCGGTTTGGGATTCTTCGCCGGGATCTATTCCTCTTGGCGCTTCCTTGGCGAGAATAAATAGGGACTGGGACAGCGATTTGGCGGAGGATTTCTCTGCCCAATTGTCGCCCAGTCCGGGGTATTAGATGTTAGATTAGATAAGACGCGTTGCTTTAGCAGGTGGGTTTTATTTAGTTTCTGGCACTTTACTACTCTTTTGTTGTTCTGGTCTTGTAGTAACTTTTTCAAGAGTTGGCATTAAAGCTCCTGCCTGCTCTCCCCACAATTTTTTTCCTCTGGAGTAAACGAACTCCAGAGTTCATGACTAGGTGTGCCCCCCCCAGCCGCATTCGCCGCATCGTAGACCGCAAATTTTTGTTCTGTAGACAACACCGGTTCTTGTGGTTTTTCTGACATAATTTCACCTCCTTTGGATTTGAAAATTGATCGTCACTTGGTTCTCCGAGCTTCTATACTTCCCACAAGTATAAGCAGGATAGGCTGTTCTGTCAATTTGCTGTCCTGGACACCCAGATCCAGTACACCCAATTAATTAAAATAAGTTAGGTTACTTTACCACACTCTAAGGTATGGGTTAAGTATTCATGAGGTGTTTGGTAACCCAGGGCTCGGTGGTATCTCTGATGTGTCCTGGACATTTGCTATACTGTCTTTATGAGCCTGCCATGGTCGCTTGTTTTACCTCATTCTCAAACCAAATCGCGCGCCAAGATAGTTAATCAAAAGGCGTGGGTTTTTTATACGGTTTGTTTACTGACCGCTATTTTTCTCAATCGCGGTGTTCGAGCGCGTTTTCCCGGTATTCTTGGGTTCGCTTCCAATATTTCTTCTTCTGATATTATTTCTCTTACTAATCAGGCTAGGCAAAATAACGGTTTGTCCGGTCTTAAATATAACGAAGCCCTCTCCCGCGCCGCCGAAGAAAAAGCGCACCATATGTTTAATCATGATTATTGGGCGCATGTTGCTCCGGACGGGACCGATCCCTGGTACTTTATTAAGGCGCAAAACTACGACTATATTTTCGCTGGAGAGAATTTGGCTCGTGATTTTAATGACAGTCACGGGGTATTAGATGCATGGTTAGCCTCTCCTTCCCATCGTGATAATGTTTTGAGCGGAAGGTATAGCGAGATTGGTATAGCGGTAGTAGATGGTGTTTTAGATGGGGAGCAAACCACTTTGGTGGTGCAGATGTTTGGCGCGCCGGTTCAGATTGCTTCGGTACTGCCTAGTGAATCTGCCGTCGCTATTTCTCGTGAGCACTCTTCGGTGGCTGTTCCTTCGCCGATCGTTCAACCAAAAGCCTATCCAGTTAAAGTTTCCGGTCCAAGCGCGGAATCCGCACCGTTCAGCAAACAGGACCAATCTTTAAACATAGTTTATGATTTTTTGACCAGTTCCGGTTATGTTCTAACCTCTTCCCATCAATCCTCTACACGGTTTCTTAATTTTTCTTTATTGACCAAGTTTTCCAGCCTGATTTTTGTGGTTTTCGCCAGCGGAGGATTCTTTTTGGATGCCCTGGTGGCAAGACATTGGGGTATAAGGCGCTTGTCTGGGCACACTTTAGCTCATTTTGGTTTGCTCACAATTGTTTTAGTGGCGCTATATTATACTAGCGCTGGAATGATTTTATGAGAAATAGCGCGCATTTCTTTCATTATTTAGCCTTGTTTCTTATTTTGTTATTGGGCTTGGTGTCTTTTTTCGCTTTTCGCTGGCAGCCGGTATCTCAATTCGTTGTCATTTTGGCTACGGTAGGCGGTTATGTGGGTTGGGGTATCACCCACCATTATTTGGAGAACCGTTTGAGCGTGGGGGTGGTGGCTGAATATTTATTAGTTGGTTTGGCGGTAATTTGCTTATTTTGGTTAAATCTGCTAGGTTAATTTTGCCGCGCAAATTTATGAAAATTGTAGTAGTAGTACCAACTTATAACGAAAAGAACAATATTCTTACTTTAATTAGCTGTCTGCGAGAGGAGTTTGTTAGGCTTTCCAATCACGAATGGCAGTTATTGGTAGTTGACGACCATTCGCCTGATGGCACCGGGCAGTTGGTTCGTAATGCCATGGGCACTTACCCCTTTATTCATTTGTCGGAAGGGGAAAAAACCGGTTTGGGAGCTGCTTACGCTCGGGGTTTTGATTACGCGATTAATAATTTGTCGGCTGATTTGGTATTTGAAATGGATGCTGATCTTTCTCACGACCCTCATTATCTTGGTCCAATGGTAGAGGCAATTGAGCAAGGGGCGGATGTGGCTTTGGGTTCTCGCTATATTTTCGGAGGCGCCCTCCCCCCTAACTGGGGAATTGACCGCCAGCTTTTTAGTGTACTGGGTAATATCGTGGCGAGAGCGGTTTTATGGGTATGGTCAGTCCGTGATTTTACTTCTGGTTTTAGAGCGACTCGCGTTAAAGGATTTTTGGATCAAATTGATTTTTCTAAGCTTCTTTCTAAACAATACGCCTACAAAATCCACTTATTATATTCGCTGCATGAGCTGGGGGCGGTAATCAAAGAAGTGCCGATTGTTTTTGTGGATCGGGAGAGGGGCTATTCCAAAATGCCCACTAACAACATTCTTGATTCTTTGCGCGTTGTTTTTACCCTTCGTTACCGCCAACTTGAGCAGTTCATAAAAGTTTGTGCAGTGGGTACTTTGGGGTTTGTCATCCAAACTGTTGTCTACGCGCTATTGCTTAAGTTTTCTTCTATCGCTTCTTTTAACGCCGCTGTTTTGGGTGCCGAGGCGGCTATATTGGTCATGTTCCCCGTTAACAACTGGTGGAGTTTCAGAAATAGCGCGGTAGGCGGTTCTTCTTATTTTAAAAAACTATTTCAGTTTAACTTGGTTGCCTTTGGTTCTATGGCAATTCAATGGTTAGTTATATACTTAGCGAACGGCTTTTTTGGATCCGGTTGGATTAGTAATGGATTGTTTTATATCATTGGGATTTTGTTGGGATTAATTTGGAATTTTACCATGTACAAAAAGGTGGTTTGGCGCGTTTAAGCCTATGAGTGTTTTTCTTAGCGTAATTGTTCCCACTTACAATGAGGAAAAGAACATTGTTAAAACATTGACTGCTGTTTTTGGTTACCTGTCGGAACAAGCCTATTCCAATGAGATTATTGTGGTAGATGATGGCTCACTTGACCAAACAGTTCCTTTGATTCGTGCTTGGGTTCAGGATAAAGCGAATATATTGCTAATCTGCTCTACCCACAAAGGCAAGGCTTCGGCAGTGCTTCAAGGCCTTCGTGCCAGTCAAGGGGATTTTGTCCTTTTTACCGATGCGGATTTGGCTACTCCAATTGAGGAAGTACGGCGATTGCTAGTTTGGTTAACTGACCATGACTTCCAAATCGCTATTGCCAGCCGTGAGGGTTTGGGGGCGCAGCGGGAAAATGAGCCCATTTACCGTCATTGGATGGGGAGAGTTTTTAATTTAATCATTAAGCTTGTTTTAGGATTGCCTTACGAAGACACCCAGTGTGGTTTTAAAGTATTTTCCCGCCGATCGTTGAAAGCGATTCTTCCAGCATTAAGATTATATTCTGATAAGGCCCATCAAATAAAAGAGGCTCGAGTGACCGCCTTTGACGCCGAGATCCTTTTTTTGGCAAAATTATTGGAACTGCCAGTTAAGGAGGTGCCGGTGCCGTGGAAATATGGTAAAAGCTCAAAAGTGCACTGGTGGCGAGATTCTTGGCGCATGCTTTTGGAAGTGGTGAGTGTGCGTCTTTGGTTTTGGCTTGGCCGCTATCGCCTTTATGAAAAAACTGCTTAGCCTTTTACCAATCCCTCTTTCCACCGGTCTGTCTTTTGTTCTGTCCCATCCTCTTTTAAAAGGCAGCGCGGTTTTATTTATTGGTTCAACTTTTGGCAACATTCTTGCCTATGCCGCTAACATGGCTTGGGGAAGAATGCTTGGGCCAGAACGGTATGGCGTGTATGCCGCCAGTCTTTCATTGATCTATATTGCTTCTGTTTTTACCTCGGCCTTAAACTTATCCTTTTCAAATTTTTCCGCTCGTCTTAAAGGTAATAGCGAGGAAGATAAAGTAGGTTTAATAGTAAAGAATTTTTTGCCGGGAGTGAGTTGGCTTGGTTTGGGCGGCTGTTTAATTTTTTGTTTAGTTACTCCCTTCTTGTCTGGATTTTTGAATATCCCATCCTATTGGCCAATATTGCTGGTAGGGCTTAATCTTGGTTTGGGTGTTGTTCAAACTTTACCGACTGGTATTCTACAAGGTTTGCAAAAGTTTAAATTTATGTCAATAGCGGGGGTTTTGAGCGGGCTCGCCCGTTTGGCTTTTGGTTGTTTGCTCATATTTATCGGTTTTAGCTATAACGGCCCGTTGCTGGGCATTATTATTTCCTCCTCGCTGGTTTTTGTTCTTTCTCTTTGGATTCTGCGTGATTTCTTTTTTCCCGCCAAAGAGGAAAAAACAGCTTTCCCCTTTTCTTGGCGCGATTTATTTGTTTATGGGCAGAGCGCCTTTTTTTCTAGTTTGGGTTTAATGTTGCTTCTTGCGACCGATACACTTTTAGTGAAGAAATTTTTTAGCGCTCAAGAGGCTGGTCTTTATAGTTCGGCTGGCGTAATCGCCAGGGTGATTCTTTTTGTGAGCGGTTCGGTGGTAACTGTAATGTTTTCTCAAGTGGCGGAAAGGCACAGTTCCAACGGTAAGTACCGTCATGTCTTTTGGTATAGCCTAGCTTTAGTGGGGGGTTTTTCCCTGTCAATCAGCCTTTTTTATTTTCTTTTCCCGGCCTTCATGATTCGCCTTTTCTTCAGTTCCGATTATTTTGGCGCAATCCATTATCTTGGTTGGTCTGGTTTGTTTATTGCCCTCTACAGTCTGGTTAATGTGTTTGTTAACTTTTTTTTGTCAATCAAGAAAAATATTGTTTCTTGGCTAACTTTGGCGGCGGCGTTTATTCAAATCGTTCTTATCTGGTTTAGACATGGAAGTATAATTGAAGTATTGCAGGCTTGTATATTTGCTAATGGATTATTGCTTCTGGTGTTTTTGGTGTATTACTTTAAGGACATCAGTTTGACTGAATAAAGTAAGTTTTTATGGACTGCTTTAATTGCACTCTTCTTTCCTGGTCGGAGATTGAAACTCTTTCCCGCGACTTGGCGCAAAAGATTGAAGAGGCCGGATTTTCTCCTGATTACATTGTGGCTTTGGCGCGAGGCGGGGTGGTGCCGGCGCGTTTGTTATGCGACCGGCTTTATGTTAAAAATTATGCCGCTTTAAAGATTGACCATTGGGGTGTCACCGCCTCGCCGGACGGCAAAGCTTCACTTTCACAGGAGTTGGCTTTGGACCTGTCCGGGAAAAAAGTTTTGGTGGTGGACGATATAACCGATACCGGCCAAAGTATGCTTTTGGCGTTGGATCATGTGAGAGACCGCGGGGCCGAAGAAGTAAAAACTGCCACGCTGATCCACCTTAAAAATTCTTCCTTTGTGCCCGATTTTTATGCTCAAGAGTCTTCCTGGGCGTGGTTTGTCTTTCCTTGGAATTTTATGGAGGATTTGGTAAATCTTCTTGGAAAGATTACCGAGCAAGGGAAAAACTATTTTTCCAAAGAGCAGTTAGTTAACGAACTGCGGTTTAGATTTGGTTTGCGAGTAGATTCACTATCGGTAGAGCAGGCGCTGGCGCAAATCGAAAAACTGCATTTATGGTCAGCTCCGAGCGTATCAGATCAGTCAACTACACCTTCTAAAGGTATACTTTCTTTTTCTTCCATCATTTCTCATGAGCCGTTGCCAAAAGTTCCAATAGCGGTGTTGGGCGGTTCCGGTTTTTATTCTTTGCTGCAAGATACTCAAGAACTTAAGATCGAAACCCCATACGGCGCGCCCTCTGATAACTTGAGTTTAGGAAAATTAGGTGGTAAAGAAGTTCTATTTCTTAATCGGCACGGCCGCTCTCATAACCTGCCGCCGCATTTAATCAACTATAAAGCTAATCTTTTTGCTCTTAAATCTTTGGGGGTAAAAATGGTTTTGTCGGTAACGGCCTGCGGTTCTTTGCAGCCGAATATTAAACCGGGAGATTTGGTTGTTCCGGATCAACTAATTGACCGTACCAGCGGACGGGAGAGCACTTTTTTTTCCGACCCGTGGGTAACTCATGTTAGCTTGGCCGATCCGTATTGTCCCTATCTTTCCAAATTGCTTGCCGATACTGGAAAGAACATTGGTTTGTCTATTCACGAACGGGGAACTTTGGTAGTTATCTCTGGCCCGCGTTTTTCTACTCGGGCGGAAAGCCAGTGGTATACTAGTATGGGTGGGCAGGTAATTAATATGACCGGTTTTCCCGAAGCGGTTTTAGCGAGGGAGCTGGAAATGTGCTACAGCGTAGTGGCGCTAGTGACTGATTACGATGCCGGTGTGGCTAATACTCCCGGTTTAGAGCCGGTTTCTTTTGAAGAAGTGGGTAAAGTCTTTGCCGCTAATTTGGAAAAAGCTAGGAAGTTAATGTTAGCGGTAGTGGAGAAAGTTGATGTCACTAGAGATTGCGATTGTCAACATATGCTTAAAGATGCCCGTTTGTACTAGTTTTTGAACTTTGAGTTTTGAATTTTTATTTAAAATATACTGTTTTGATACCCGTTTTGCCCGATGATCAGCTATTTTTGTTAAACCCTATTAATAGTTGTTATGTATCTTTCCGTAGTTGTTCCAATTTACAAACAAGAAAAAACGATTAAAGAAGATCTGTCAAGGATTAATAGGGCGGTGGGTGAAATTACTAGCGATTATGAAATAATTGGCGTGGTGGATGGTATAGTCGACGATTCTTTGGAGCAGGCGCGGCAATCGGCGAATGATAAAATAAAGATTATTGGCTACCAGACAAACAGGGGAAAAGGATATGCTTTACGTTATGGTATGGCTCGGGCATCCGGTCAATTGATCGCTTTTTTAGATTCGGGAATGGAAATTAATCCGAGCGGTTTGAGTATTTTACTAGAACACCTTAAATGGTACGGGGCGGATGCCGTTATTGGTTCAAAAAGACATCCCGCTTCTCGGGTGGACTACCCTTTTGCTCGTCGGGCGACTAGTTTTGTTTATCAGGTCATTGTCCTGGTACTTTTTGGCCTTAAAGTTAAGGACACTCAAACTGGTATTAAAATATTTCGTCGCGAATTGCTGGAAAAAGTTCTACCTCGCTTACTGGTTAAGCGCTATGCGATTGACATTGAAATTCTGGCTCTGGCCCACTATCTGGGATTTAAGAAGATTTATGAAGCGCCGGTAGAAGTGACTTACAAGTTTGAAGACCTTACCCACGCCTCCACATTTAAACCGATCATGAATATGTTAAGAGATACATTGGCTGTTTTTTACCGCTTAAAAATACTGCATTATTATGACGAGAGTCATCAGCGCCAATGGGTTTTTGATCCGGAATTGGATATGGAGGTGAATCTAGGGTAGTACCAATAAAATTTGCAATGGTACATTTTTAATTGTCTGTTAACTCAAAGTTCAAATGTCAAATCTACAAATTAAAACTTTAAATTAGTTTTTAGATTTGAACTGTGGTTTTGAGTTTTGAGCTTTGACATTTAAGTTATTTTTGAAAATTGTAAATTGATTCTATGTTCCTGCAAGAAAAAACTGTTTTAGTGGCCGGCGGGGCGGGATTTATTGGCTCACACCTTTGCCGTAATCTGCTTAAATCCGGATATAAGGTAATGTGCGTGGATAATATTTCCACTGGCCGGCGAGAGAACATGGCCGATTTGGAAAGCGATCCCAACTTTAGTTTTTTTGAGCATGATATTAACACCCCAATCAATTACAAAAAACATATTTTTTGGATTTTTAACTTGGCCTGCGGTTTTACCGCTGGAGATTGTACGCAATCACCACAGCTCATCATTGAGACGCTTTCCAACGGAGTAAAAAATCTTCTTAATCTTGCGGTAGAGAAGGGCTCGGTTTTTGTGCATATTTCTAGCTCTGAGGTTTATGGAGAACCGCTGGTTGTTCCTCAACCCGAGTCTTACTGGGGAAATGTTGATCCGGTTGGTTTGCGTTCTTGTTTTCAGGAGGGAAGTCGTTTTGCCGAATCTTTAATTGCCACTTACCGCAAAAAAAATAATCTTTCGCTAAAAATTGCTAGGATATTTAATGTTTATGGTCCGGTAATGCGTTTGGATGGCGGCTCTATATTAGCTAGTTTCTTATCTGACGCACTGCAAAAAAGGAATATTCGTCTTCCAGAAAACTCGGTTACTTCTTCATGGTGTTTTGTAAACGATTTTGTTCGTGGTTTAATCCTTTTGGTTCAAGCCAAGCATGATGGCCCTATTAATTTAGGACACCCTACCCCAATTGATTCTGGTACTATAGCTGACTCGATTGCCTCCTTAACTGGGGTAGGGGTAGTTCCCGGTCAAATTCCGATTTTGTATCCTTCTAACTTGATTCCTGACATTTCCCTAGCCCAGAAAGAACTTTCTTGGGAGCCGGAAGTGTCTTTGGACGAGGGTCTAAAGCAAACTTTGGCTTTTTATAGATGATGATTAGACTGTCAATTTCCTTCCAACCCCGGTACTTTCAGCCTAAACTCCGCTGGCAGTTGTTGACTTAAATTAGGTATTTTTTGCTCAACATCCTTAGTGACTTGCGACTTGGTTGGTTCCAATATGCGGCTATTAACTTCATCATAAGTGTTTAAAGCGACATCCATAGTAAATTTGATGGTTTCTTTTTGGCTGGCTGGAATCTCTTGTCTTTGCGACACCTCGTTTAGGACTGCTTCCTGACGCAGCAACCCGCCGGCCAGTTTTTCATCAAAGCCATTGGTTGGCGCGCTAGTTTGGCTTATTTTGTCGGCGATTAATTTAGCTTTTTCGATCTGTCTTTGATACTTCATGAGCGTGCTGTTTATTTGCTTAAATTGCTTTCTTGTTGCCATTGCTTCTACTTCCGCGATTCGCTCTTCCGCCTGTTCCAAGTAGCGATGAGCTTTTTGATCTTGACTAAAGCTAAATAGCAGCCATAGCTCTTCTTTGATTGTTTCGGCCCAATATTTTATTCCATCGGCCGGAGTGTAACCGGGAGCTTTTTCCAGCCATTGGCTGGAGGCAAAAGTTGTGGTTGGGGCAGCGCTCAATAAAAAGGCAATTGCCATTGAGAGAATAAGTTTTGAGATATTGCGCATACAGTTGTTATTTTAGCACATATTACTCTAGTTTGAATTTACTAATACTTGCTCGTCTGGTTTTGTTTTGCTACTTTTGGTTAGTAGATGTTTATATTAAGCACCTCTTTGTAATCTTGCCCCATTTTAGTAATTAAATACTATGGATCAAAAATTTTGGCTGGGTAAGCGGATTTTAGTTACCGGCGGTACCGGATTACTAGGTTCATGTTTGGTAGGACAGTTGGTGGGTTCGGGTGCGGAAGTTACCATTCTTTCTTTTGATCGTCAAGGCAAGTCAAAAGTTTTTACCGATGGGTTGGAGGATAAAATAAATATTGTTTATGGGGATGTGAGCGATTACAAGTTGGTTTCCAGCTTGCTGGGTTTTTATAAAGTCAATTTTATTTTCCATTTGGCGGCGCGGGCGGTTGTTGTGGATGGTCAGCAGTCTCCTCTAGATGTTTTTGAGACAAACATTCGGGGAACCTGGAATCTCTTGGAAGCGGCTCGGAGCAACAAATCTTCTTTGGAATCCATAGTCGTCGCTTCTTCCGAAAAGTCTTACGGCAGCCAAAATGTCCAATTCTACGACGAAAACCTTCCTTTGTTGGGCAGATACCCCTACGATGTTTCAAAATCTTGCGCCGATTTGATTGGTTTGAGCTTTTTCTCCACCTACTCCTTACCAGTTGCCATCGCTCGATTCAGCAATATCTTTGGTCCGGGCGATCAAAATTTTTCTCGATTGGTTCCGGGCACAATTCAATCTTTACTTAAAAATGAGGCGCCAGTGATTAAAAGTGATGGCAAATCTATTAAGTCTTTGCTTTATGTTAAAGACGCGGTGGAAGGTTTACTGCTTTTGGCGGAAAACAAACAAAGTTCCTCCGGGCAGGCTTTTAATTTTGCTGCCAAAGAAACCTTTTCGGTTAAACAAATTGTTGAAAAAATTATCAGCACTTTTGGGAGTAATCTCGAGCCGGTGGTTAAGGCGGAAACAATTTCCGAACACTATACTCCTCTTTTGAGTTCGCGTAAAGCGGAAAGCTCTCTCAACTGGTCGCCAAAATACAATTTAATAGATGGTTTGGAAGAAGCAATACCCTGGTATCGTGAGCATTTTGGGGAGACGGCGTCATTTTTGCCTGGATCATCAGATTATCCCATTCATCCTATCAAGACAACTACAATAGAAGGTAAGCCGCTGTCCGTATCCGATTTGCCGGTGGTGCTTTTTTGCGGCGGTTCGGGGGCAAGATTGCGAGAGGAAACGCACAACAAGCCAAAGCCAATGGTGGATGTGGGTGGCAAACCTTTGCTTTGGCATGTTATAAAAATATATCGCCATTATGGATTTAGAAAGTTTATTCTTACTCTCGGTCATAAAGGGGAGTATGTAAAGGAATACTTTAGCAAGGACAGTTCTTTGAGCGATTGTGATATAAACATGGTGGATACTGGCGAAAGTACGCCAACCGGAGGCCGTTTGCTTAAATGTGCCCAGTACATTGATACTGATTTATTTATGTGTAATTATGGTGATGGGGTGAGCGATCTTAATGTTTTGGATGTTTTGGAGAGCCACCGCCGCCAAAGCGGTTTGGTTGGCACGATCACCGGGGTACGGGTGCCGCACAAATGGGGAATTATTTCTTTTTCCCAAGATGGTAAGTTGAAGAGTTACAGCAAAGGCCATTTAATGAACGAGCCAATAAACGCCGGCTTTATGGTTTTCAGCAGGCAGTTTCTTGAATACCTTGACTTGAATATGATGGTAGAAGACCCATTTAATCGTTTGGGCAGCGAGGGCAAACTGGCGGTCCATTTTCATAACGGCTATTTTTTTGCGGTTGACACTTATCGCGATCTTGAGGAGCTAAACCAAACTTGGGAGAATAAGCCCCCTTGGAAAGTTTGGTTAGATTAGCTAGATTAAAGTTGCGCTTGTTTATGACGCATTATGCAGCAGCCGTCAGTTTCGGTAATTATTCCCACTCTTAACTCCTCTAGAACTTTAGACGAGTGCTTGTCTTCCATTAGAGTTCAAGATTATCCACAGGATTTAATTGAGATTCTTATTATGGACGGTGGCTCCACCGATGGCACGGGAGGGATCTCTATCAGGCATAACGCCCGTTTTATTGACGGCGGTTACCGAGAAAATCAAGAAGCGCGCAAGGGTTTAGGTTTGATTATGGCGCAAAATGAATACGCGTTATATATCGACTCCGATAATATTCTTCCCAATTCCCAATGGCTCAATCAGATGGTACGGCCTTTTTACGAGCATCCGGAAGTGATTGCCACCCAAACTTGGCGCTATGGTCTAAAACCCGGTTTTGGCATTATGAACCGGTACTGCGCACTTATTGGCGCTAATGATCCGGTTCCATTTTATTTAGGAAAGTGCGAGAAAATAAGCCATTTTAACGACGAATGGAGACGGACGCCAATTTTGAAAGATTGCGGCGATTACTTTTTGGTTAATTTTACTTTGGATAACTTGCCAACAGTGGGGGCGAATGGATTTGTTATAAAAAAAGGATTATTGCTGGATTCCAATTGTACTCCGGATCAGTTTTTTCACATTGATGTGATTTCTGATTTGGTTAAAGCTGGTCACAATCCTTTTGCCATGGTGCGTAACGAAATTTATCACGACACCAGCTCCAAACTTTCCAACTTGGCTGTTCGCCGCATGAAGTATTTTATGGAGCACAGCCCTTCAAAGTCGGCTAGAAGGTATTTTGTTTTTGATATCCATCAGAAAAAAGATGTCCTGGGAATGCTGCGTTTTGTTATCCACTCCGCCACTGTTTTTCCGGCTCTTTTTTTCGCTTGGCAAGGATATCGGCGTAAAAAAGATGCGGCTTGGTTTTTGCATCCGTATGTTTGCTTAAGCTTTTTGGTCGCCTATGCTTTTTCTTCCATCTATCTTTTTGTTACGGTGAGATCTTACCTTTTTGGGCAAAAAACTAAGAAATACTGGGAAAGATTTAAGATATCACGCCAACCTTCATAACTTACGTCTCGCCAGCCAAGCCTAAAAATTCCGTGATTTGTCGGCTGGTAGAGCTTTGCATTTCCTCGTTTTGATAAAAGTTCTTATACCAGTCAAAAGTCCAGTTCAATGTTTCATTGATATCCAGCCTCGGCCGCCAACCTAATTGCGATTTGGATTTCATCGCGTCTAGCTTAAGCAGATTTGTCTCATGCTTATTGGGATCGGCTTGTATTTGATAGCTGCCTTGCTCGGAAATGGCAATCGCCTGCTTGACCAACTCTTCCACTGTAATAAAATTACTGTCGTCCGGAGCAAAATTCCAGGCGTCAGCAAAGGCTTTCTCTCCCTCGTAAAGCCTTTTTGCTAAAGTAATATACCCAAGCAGCGGTTCCAGCACAAATTGCCAAGGTCTAATGGCTTGTGGGTTGCGCAATGTAATTACTTCTTTCTTTTCAAAAATAGAACGGACAATATCGGTAACGAGGCGATCTTTTGCCCAGTCGCCGCCGCCGATCACATTGCCGGCGCGGGCGGTGGCGATTAAAGTTTGATGTTTTGTAAGATAGTCGTTTGGGTTAAAGAAAGATCTTCGATACGATTTAACCGCCAGCTCGGCCGCTGCTTTTGAGCCGCTGTAGGGATCGTAACCGCCCAGCTCGTCATTTTCGCGGTATCCCCAAATCCATTCCTTGTTCTCGTAAACTTTATCGGTGGTGATCATTACCGCCGCTTTCACCGCCGGTGTTTTTCTGATCGCTTCCAGCACATTGACTGTCCCCAGCAAATTAGTTTGCCAGGTGAAAAGTGGTTGTTCGTAGCTGTCACGGACCAGCGGTTGGGCGGCGAGATGGAAAACAATCTCCGGTTGCGTTTGTTGGAAAATACGGGTGACCGCTTCGCTATCTCTTATATCATGATTAAAGCGATATATTTGGGATTCTAAATTCAGAATGGTGAATAAGTTGGGTTGGGAAGGCGGCTCTAAAGCCAGCCCAATCACTTGAGCTTGGGATTGTAATAGTAATTTTGTTAGCCAGCTGCCTTTAAAGCCGGTATTTCCAGTGATTATGATTCGTTTGTTTTTATAAAATTCTTCAAGCTTCATAGAGGGAATTTATCTCATATTTACTAAATTTTCAACTGTAACTTATCTTGTGTCTTGACTTATGTTAGTTAAAATTTTTATATTGTTTACACAAGTGTAAATTACTGTTTTGTCAACTATTTGCTTTCTACTCCATTACTGCCTCCGTTTGTAAATTATCTGCCTAATAATTTAATGTTTTACTTTTATGGTTAAATCTTTGATTACAGGTATTACTGGATTTGTAGGTAGTCACTTAGCGGAGCTGCTTTTATCCAAGGACGAAGAGGTGTGGGGCACTTATCGATGGCGAAGTCCAAGGGTTAACATTAAGCAAATAGAAGATAAAGTTCACTTAATTAATTGTGAATTACTTGACCAGGCTTCTGTTTTAAACTGTTTAGAAAAAGTGAGACCAGAGGTAATCTACCATCTCGCCGCTCAATCTTATGTTGCTTCCAGTTTTGATGAACCAGCCTTTACTTTAGAGAATAATATTATTGGCACTCTTAACTTACTGGAAGCAGTCAAAAGATTAAAAATTGATCCTATTATTCATGTTTGTTCTTCTTCCGAAGTTTACGGTCAAGTTAAAGAGGACGAAGTGCCCATTAGAGAAACCAATCCTTTTCGCCCCGCCTCTCCTTACGCAGTTAGCAAGGTAGGCGAGGACATGGTTGCTTACCAGTATTTTTTATCTTACGGGTTAAAAACCATAAGGACTCGGATGTTTACTCACACTGGTCCTCGACGCGGCGAGGTTTTTGTGGAATCGGCCTTTGCCAAGCAAATAGCCGCGATCGAAAAGGGGTTGCAGCCGCCAGTTATCAAAGTTGGCAACTTAAACTCAGTCCGAACTTTTAATGATGTGCGCGATGCTGTCAAAGCTTATTACCTTCTGACCAAGCACTGTCAACCGGGTGAGGTTTACAACATTGGGGGGAGAACAACTATGACGGTTGGTGAGATGCTTAATCATCTTCTTGAGCTATCACCAATTAAAGGGCAAGTTACGATAGAGGTTAGTCCTGGGCTACTTAGACCATCCGATGTTACTTTACAAATTCCTTGTATTGACAAATTTGTTCAAGCGACTGGCTGGGAGCCAAAAATTCCTTTTGAGCAGACCATGAAAGACCTTTTAGATTTTTGGCGGAATGAGCTCTCTTCACAGCCACCTTGTCTTGTTGGTGACTTGAAACTTGAAAATAGCTCTCTGCAATCTAGCACTTATGTTAATGTTGCGGAACAGGTTGATTTTTCTGTTTCCAACCCAGCCACTTTCAGCGGTGGGGAGCAAGCAGTTGTAGATTTAGATATTCCTTTAATTATTGAGTCTTTGGGCGAAAAATTCCAAATCTTGGCCAGAAAAACGGTTTTGGTTACCGATGCCGATAGTCTGATCGGTTCCTATTTTGTTGATACGGTTGCTTTTCTTAATCGGACTACATTAAAAACCCCTTGCCGTTTGATCGGCCTTTATAGCGGTCCTGCAAGTAAAGGTGATCGGTTATACCATGCATTAAAAGATTCAAACATGACTTTTATTCGACAGGAGATGCCTGTCCCAAGGGCTTTTGACTGTTCTTTAGATTATATTATCCATGTCGCCAACTCGCCTGATTTATACACTTCAAAAGAGGATCCAATTGCGTCTATTGAAGCTGGCGTAAAAACACTTCGCTGGCTTCTTGATTTAGCGGTGGAAAAGAAAGTAGCTAGTTTTCTTTATTTAAGCAGCGACGCGGTTTACGGATCGCCTTCTCCTGAATATATTCCTATATCTGAAGTATATTCTGGTAATGTTTCCCCCTTATCTTCAATTGCCAGCTACGCGGAATCAAAGAGAGTGGCGGAAACCCTTTGTTTTGCATACTATTACCAGAAGGAAGTTCCTATAAAAATAGCTCGGCCGTTTCTTGTCTATGGACCTGGTTTGTCCCTTGATTCCGGTTTAGTATTAGCTGATTTTATTAAACAGGCTGTATCAGGAAAGCCTATTCAATTGAAGGACGCCGGTGAAGACAGCCGCGCTTACTGTTATGTTAGTGACGCTTTAGCCGCTTTTTGGCAACTTTTATTTTCTGATAACAATGGTGATGTTTTTAATGTTGGGAATGATTCAGAGGAAATAAGCATAAAAGATTTGGCAAAATTGGCCCACAATCTATTAGGGATTAAAGAGGGGGTTATTTTTGGACAGAGCTCCTATAAAGCGCCCAAGAGGATTTTGCCGGATATAAGTAAATTACAAAGCACCTTTAATTTTGGGCAGAAAGTTTTGCTTAAAGATGGCTTAAAGAGGACTATAAACTGGGAACTGGCTCGTCTGGGGAAACCTTTACTAGGATAGTAATTTTCCAAAGGCTATGGTTATTACTCGCACTCCTTATCGGATCTCTTTTTTTGGCGGGGGAACGGATCTCCCGGAGTGGTTTTTGGGCAGAGGTGGCAGCGTATTAAGCACCACCATTAATAAATACTGCTATGTTACTTGCCGCTACCTGCCTCCTTTTTTTGAGCACCGTTCTAGAATAGTATATTCAAAAACAGAGTTAATTACTTCAGTTGATCAAATAATTAATCCGGTTGTTAGAGAAAGTATAAAATTTATTGGAATAGACAGGGGTTTGGAAATCCATCATGATGGCGATTTGCCTGCCCGCGCTGGTTTAGGCACCAGTTCCTCTTTTATAGTTGGTATGCTTAACGCTTTGTACACCCTTATTGGAAAAGCAGTAAGCAAAGAATATTTGGCCAGCGCCGCTATAAAAGTAGAGCGAGAGATGATAAGAGATGCTGTTGGTTGTCAGGATCAAACAGCCGCTGCTTATGGAGGATTTAATCGGATAGATTTTTCCTGCGACGGGGAAAGAAATATCTTTCCCATTGTTTTGCCAGCTGATCGATTCCAGCTTTTTAAAAAAAATCTTCTCCTTTTCTTTACTGGCTTTGTGCGAACCGCCTCTGATGTAGAAAAAGACAAAATTAAAAGTTTTGGAGATCGTGATCGAGAGCTATCAATAATGCATAGCTTAGTTAAGGAGGCAGAGAATATTCTTTTTCATGGTGAACTTGACGATTTTGGACGATTATTGCACGAAACTTGGTTGTTAAAAAGGTCGCTTTCCGATAAAGTTTCTACCGGCGCTATTGATCAAATATACTCCCGCGCTTTGGATTCCGGAGCGCTAGGCGGTAAGCTGCTGGGGGCGGGCGGCGGCGGCTTTATGCTCTTTTATGTTCCGCTCGCCAATCAAGAAGCGGTTAGAAAAAGTTTAGCTGGTTTACTGGAAGTTCCTTTTGATTTTGATCAAACTGGGTCTCAAGTAATTTTTTATGATAATAATTGTTAGCTGGCTGACAGCATGTTTTAGTAGACTTAATATTATATTGTTGCTCGTGAAACCTTACTTGCAAAAAAATTACCCTGCTGCCTCACTGGTTGAAAATATGTCCTATGGACAAGTTTGATTCTATCTATATTGCTGGTCATACTGGTTTAGTTGGTTCTGCTTTAGTAAGACTGCTTACTAAGGAAGGCTACACTAACTTAGTGTGCCGTGATTCTAGTCAACTTGATCTTACTAATCAGTCAGCCGTCGAGGATTTTTTTAAAAAAGAACATCCCAGTTATGTTTTCCTGGCCGCCGCTAAAGTGGGGGGCATAAAAGCCAATAGTGAGCTCCCCGCTGAATTTATTACTCGTAATCTTCAAATTCAAACTAATATTATCCACTCGGCTTGGAAATATGGTGTTAAAAAGCTTATCTTTCCTAGCTGCTGCTGTGTCTATCCCTACCTTTCTCCACAGCCAATGCGAGTGGGCTATTTACTGACCGGCCCTTTTGAACCGACTAATGAGGCTTTTGCCGCTGCTAAAATTGCCGGTATGATAATGTGCCAATCATATTTTCGGCAATACGGCTGTCGATTTATTTCTTGTATCGGGGCAAATTTGTACGGTCCAAACGATGATTTGGATTTAGCTGGCTCCCATTTTTTACCGGCCATTATTCAAAAGTTCCATCAAGCTAAAATAGACAAGTGTCCTAATGCGCAATTATGGGGAACCGGCTCCGCCCGGCGCGAATTGCTTCATGTTGACGATTTTGCTCAAGCTTTAGTTTTTTTAATGGATAAATATAACTCATTTGAATTTATAAATGTAGGTACTGACGAAGATTACTCAATAAAAGAAATTGCCCTAATGGTCAAGCAGGTGGTGGGTTACGAAGGTGATCTGATTTTTGACACTTCAAAGCCGGATGGTATGCCGCGTAAGGCCCTGGACTCCGCTATTCTTCGCGGCTTAGGTTGGAAACCGGAAATAAACCTTGTTGATGGAATCGCCCAAGTCTATGAAGATATAAAAAACCGTTTGAGTAGTTAATTTTATGGCAGAAGATTTTTGCGAGGTAGTTTTAGTCAAACCAAGTGATCGTAAAAACATTTTCGGTGTTTTGAATGATTACAATCTTCCCGCTATTGAGCCGCCTTTGTGGGCAGCACTTTTAGGAGCTTATCTTCGTCAGCAAGGTTACGCGGTGAAAATTATTGACGCGGAAGTGGAAGGTTTAGGTCTTGAGGATTTAGCTAAGAAAATTGCCAGTAATAAGCCTCTGTTGGTGGTAATGGTAGTGACCGGCACAAATTTATCGGCTTCCACTTGGAACATGACCGGCGCGCGCTCCTGTTCGTTAGCGATTAAATCACAATTTCCCAATCAAAAAGTCGCTTTTTGGGGTTTGCATCCCTCCGCTTTGCCGGAGCGGACTCTTAAGGAAGAGCCGACCGATTTTGTTTGTCAAGGTGAGGGGTTTTCTACATTAAGCGATCTCCTTTTTATTTTGCGCCGAAATAATAATGCTGTTTTTTTTCCGGTGCCTGGTCTTTGGTACCGGGGGGAAAACAAGCAAGCTGTTTCTAATCCGGCCTCTTCTCCGATTGTTGATTTGGATACATTACCAACACCAGCTTGGGATTTACTGCCAATGGAGAAGTATCGCGCTCATAATTGGCATTGCTTTAACGATGTTAAAAATCGCCAGCCTTACGGTGTGCTTTACACCAGTCTAGGCTGTCCTTTTAACTGCACTTTCTGCAACTTAAAAGCGCTTTCCGGTTCACCGGGTATTCGTTACCGCAGTCCAAATAAGGTAATAGAGGATTTAGATGTTTTAGTTAAAAATTACCATGTAAAAAATATAAAGATATTAGATGAATGTTTTGTCTTAAACAAAGAGCATGTTTTAGCGATTTGTGATTTGATAATCCAACATAGCTACAATTTAAATATTTGGGCTTATTCGCGAATCGATACGATTGATCAAAATCTTCTCTCTAAACTGCACCAGGCGGGCTTTACTTGGCTGGCCTACGGGATTGAATCTGGCAGCGATGAAATTCTAACTGGTGTTTCTAAGGGAAGATTTAACCAAGATCGTATTCGCCAGATAGTGAAAATGACAAAGGAAGCGGGGATAAATGTCTGCGGTAATTTTATGTTTGGTTTACCAGAAGATACTTTAAGTTCCATGCAGACAACCCTGGATATGGCCAAAGAGCTTAATTGCGAATATACCAACTTTTTTGTAACGATGGCTTACCCAGGTTCACAGCTTTATGATCAAGCGGTTGCCAATAACACACCGCTTCCTAGCAATTGGTCTGGTTATTCACAGTACAGCCGCGAAATAATTCCTTTACCAACCAAATATCTCGTTAGCGCTCAAGTTCTAAAATTTAGGGACAAAGCTTTTAATGATTTTCATGGCAGTGAAAATTATTTAAAAACGATGCAAGAAAAATTTGGTCCAGAAACGGTTCTTCATATCAAAAATATGACTTCTCGCCAACTGGAGCGAGACCTTCTTAAAAAAGAATCCACTGACCTACAGTCAAGTGAGCTCTCGAAGACAGCTCCTTCCACAAATACCGATATTACTAGGCAACTCCAGCTGTACCGGGCAATGCTGCGTATTCGCTTAGCGGAAGAGAAAGTAGTAGCTGAATACCGTAAAGATGAAATGAAGACCCCTACTCATCTTTGTATTGGTCAGGAGGCGATTGCGGTTGGTGTTTGCGCTCACTTGTTGAATGAAGATCTGGTTTTTAGCAACCATCGGGGTCACGGTCATTACTTGGCTAAAGGAGGAGATATGAAGGCGATGTTCGCCGAGTTTTTTTGTAAAGAGCATGGTTGCGGTGGTGGCTATTCCGGTTCAATGCACTTGTTAGATCGCGCTCATGGTTTGCCGGGAAATTCGGCAATTGTAGGCGGCAACATTCCGGTCAGCGTTGGGGCGGCTTTTGCCCTCAAATATCGGCAGTCAAAGAACATTAGCACGGTATTTTTTGGCGATGGGGCGGCTGACGAGGGGGTACTGTACGAAAGTTTGAATTTTGCGGTTTTGCATCATTTGCCGGTGCTATTTGTTTGTGAGAATAATCATTGGGCAGTTTACTCTCCCTCTGGTAACAGACAAATTACGCCGATCTTTAGAAGATTTGAAAATATGCTTCCTTCGTTCTCTGGCGATGGTAATGATATAGAGGAGGTTTATTCTACAGCGGGCTTCTTGATAGCTAAAATCAAAAGCGGCGGCGGTCCCCAGTTTATTGAATATCATACCCTTCGTTTTATGGATCACTGCGGGGAGCAATATAATCCTTGTGTCACTAATGAGACCATTGAGGAATGGAAAAAGAAGTGCCCGATTAGCCGTGCTTACAAAAACTTGTCTTCTCAAGGATTGCTCGATCAAAGAAAAGATACTGAATTGCGAAGTCAACTTTCCGTTGAGATAGAAGAAGCTTTTAAATTTGGTCAGCAAGATATTCTACCGGAGAAAGGTCATCTCGTAGATAAAGTTTTTGCCCAATAATTTTATGCCTTGGTCCAAGATAAAAATTGAAGACAGGCCGTTAGATTCCGGCGAGGGGCGTTTATTAAATTATCCAGAAGCAATGAACGAAGCTTTTTGCCAGATTTTAGGCAACGACCCGCGAGTGATAGTTATGGGGCAAGGCGTTGATGATTTTAAAGGCATATTTGGCGCCACTAAAGACCTTCATTTAAAATTCGGCCATCAGCGGGCTTTTGACACCCCTCTTTCCGAGAATGGTTTAACGGGAGTGGCGGTTGGGATGGCAATTACCGGCCTACGGCCTATCTACTGTCACAATCGCCCTGATTTTCTTTTGCTTACTTTGGATCAGATTGTTAACCACGCCGCTAAATGGCAGTTAATGTTTGGCGGGAAGAGCACTGGCGTGCCTTTAGTAATTTGGTCTTGCGTAGGACGGGGGTGGGGATCGGCATGTCAGCATTCTCAAGCTTTGCACAACGCTTTTTTACACTACCCGGGCTTAAAAATTGTGGTTCCTTCCAGCCCTTACGATTCCAAAGGATTGCTTATTTCAGCGGTTAAAGATAACAATCCGGTTTTATTCTTTGAACATCGTTTTAATTTTAAGTATCCCGGCCATGTTCCTCAAGAGATGTATGCCATCCCTTTTGGAAAGGGCGCAACTTGCCGGCAGGGGACTGACTTAACCATTGTGGCTGTTTCTCATATTGTTAATGATCTAAAGAAAGTTGTTGGTGACTACAATCAAGCGAGCTTGGAGCTGATTGATTTAAGGACAATAAAACCTATTGATAAAGAATTGATTTTTAAATCTGTTTCTAAAACCGGCCGCTTGCTAGTGGTTGACTCTGCCTGGGAAACACAAGGTTTAGGCAACTATGTTATTTCTTTAGTAGCTATGGAAGGTATACCTCTCAAATCAAAACCAAGAATTCTAGCTAATCCCGATGTCTATACCCCTTCCGGTTACACATTGGAGCAAGAATTTTATCTTGATGATGCTAAGATCTTGTCCGCTATTTCCGCTTGTCTAGATAAGTAAACATCTTTTTTATGCGAGTTCCTTTCGGCACAATAACTATCGCCCCTCGATCAATTGAACTGATTAACGAGTCTTTGCGTTCTCAACGGCTTTCTAGCGGTGCCTTGGTTCAGCAATTCGAAGAAAAATTTGCTCAACTGGTGGGAGTAAAAGAAGCGGTGGCTGTTTCCACCGGCACAGCCGCTGACGAAATCATGACCACGGTTCTTCATGATTTGGGGGCCCGTTACGGTGACGAGATAATTGTTCCGGCCCTTACCTTTGTTTCTTCCGCTAACGCGGTGTTACACGCTGGTTTTAAACCAGTTTTTGTTGATGTTGACCAAAGCACCTTTTGCGTCGACCCGGAAAAGATAGAGGCGGTCATTACCCCCAAAACCAGAGCGATTATGGCTGTCAATTTGATGGGAAAAATGGCTGACTATGAAAAGATCTACGATATTGCTAACCAGTATCATCTATATGTTTTGGAAGATGCGGCGGAAAGCCATATGGCCAAATATAAAGGTCGTTTGGCGGGCAGTTTGGGTTTACTAGGCGCTTTTTCTACCTACATTGCTCATCAAATAAGCACCGGTCCTCAAGGCGGAGTAATTACTACCAATAATCCGGAGTTGGCGGAAATATGCCGTTCTTTACGACAGCACGGTAGAAATTGCGCTTGCCACTCCTGTTTGTTAAACAAAGATCCTGGTGCCTATTGCGCCAAAAGATTCGCACCCGGTTATGATATTAGATTTACTTACAATCGGATTGGCTACAGCGCAAAAATGGGAGAATTCGAGGCCGCTTTAGGTCTTGGTTCCCTAGATAATTTAGATACGGTGGTGGAAAAACGATATCAAAACCTTAAGTATTTGATGGAAAATTGGAGTCAGTTTAGTAAATATCTTTGGACATTACAAGAATCGCCATATGAAGTGATGGGTGCTCATGCTTTTGCGATTATTTTGAATAAAGATGCTCCTTTTACCAGAGATGAGTTTTCCACTTACTTGGAGCAACATGGGGTGGAAACTAGAGTAATTTTCCCAACTATACCGTTGACTAAAGCGTACCGTAACATTGGCTACTCTAATCAAGCCTTTCCAGTAAGCCAGTATCTAAGCGATTACGGGATTCACATTGGCTGTCATCAGAATCTTGAAAGGGAACATTTAGATTATATTTTAACAGTCGTAGCGGAATTCATTCGTTGCCACTAATCTTTAAACAAAGCCGTAGTGATTTCCTGGTAGAAATTCTATATCTATTATCTTGGTGCCTTTTTCTTTAGCCGGGACTTCAATTCTTTGGGAATCGGGGATGGTCAAACTACTGTTAGAGTAAGCCAGTAACAGGTGGCGAGCGTTAAACCAGTTAGCTTCTTTAATAACAAAATCTTGTGCTTGCCTGCCCGACTCACTAATTGCCCAAGTACTAATAAATAAGTCAGCCTCAAGGTTTTTAAATTGCTCTCTAAATATCACCGGCACTAAATTAATCTTCCTTTCGGCGATTTTCTGATCAGGCTGTTGGATAAGGTTTACTCTATCTTTCCCCATAGTTACCGAAAGATACAACCACTGCACGCAGCTAAAAAGGGGAATATCAAAAATAATGTAGGTTACCGGATTTTGAACAAGGCGATGGTATATTTTGGCTAAACTGCCATACCCACCACCCCATTCCACTACAAAGCGGAATTGTTCAAAATCATTTCTTGTTTCTGATTGATAACGAGTAAAGTGATAGAGCTGATGAATGCTGTTATGGGAAGTTAAATATTTGGCATTCATGAGGAGAGGGTTTCCGAGATAATCTTCAATTAATAGTTCTTTTAGTTTTTCTGACGGGTAGGATTTTTCCAAAAGTGCCAGCTCTTCTTTCATTACCTTTCCTCCTCTAGACAGGAACATAATGTATTTTATAAAAGAGTTAGCTAAAAAAGAAAACTGCGGATTAGGATAAAAGGGTTTTTCTAGCTTGGGCAAAACCCGTTCCAATTCGCGGTTAATATATGGAGCCAGCTCGTACTCCTTAAGGTTTTTATAAGTTTCCACAAAGCGACTTTTTAAATCCTCGAATTGTTTTTTTTGTTCTTTCTTTGCTCTTGACAAGCGCTGACGGCAGGACAAGAATTTAAGTGTTAGCCAAAGGCTCCTAGCGCTTTGGATTTTTTCTATTATTGCCTCCTGTAATGCCCCTCCAGGCAAACTTACACCCCAGCTCTCTTTTTCTTTATTATTTGTTTTCTTTTGGTTATTTTCTTGCGGAGTATTATCCATATATTAAGAAAGTATACAAGAGATACTATCTATGCTAAAAGCTCTAATTACTGGCTCGGCCGGTTTGATCGGTTCAGAAGCAGTTCGGTTCTTTAGCAATCTGGGTATGGAAATATACGGAGTGGATAACAATCTTCGGGAGTACTTCTTTGGTCCAGAAGCTAGCACCGATTGGAACCGAAAGTTACTTCAGGATCAATGTCGCAACTATCATCATTATCAGTTTGATATTCGTGATGGGCCTGCTGTTAAAGACTTGTTTCAGCAACATAGGTTTGACTTGATTATTCACACTGCGGCTCAACCTTCACATGATTGGGCAGCTAAAGAGCCCTTGACTGATTTTGGGGTTAACGCTGTAGGGACATTGAATCTACTAGAAAATTTTAGATTGTACTGTCCGGAAGCAGTCTTCATTTTTACCTCAACCAATAAAGTTTATGGCGATACTCCTAATACTCTTCCCTTGATTGAACTAGAAACCCGCTGGGAGTTGCCTTCTGACCATCCTTTTTATCAAGGGATTGATGAGTCAATGACAATTGATCGCTCTAAGCATAGTATCTTTGGTGTTTCTAAAGTTGCCGCTGATATTATGGTCCAAGAATATGGTCGGTACTTTGGGTTAAAAACGGCGGTGTTTCGAGGCGGTTGTTTAACCGGTCCGGCTCATTCCGGAACTAAATTGCATGGATTTTTAGCCTATTTAATTAAATGTATTGCTGAAGGTCGAGGCTACACTATCTATGGTTATAAGGGCAAGCAAGTACGGGACAATATCCACTCTTCCGACTTGATTCAAGCTTTTTATCAGATTTATCTTAACCCTCGTTGTGGGGAGGTATATAACATGGGCGGTTCTCGACACTCCAATGTTTCAATGATGGAGGCGATTGAAAAAATTGAAGCGGCTTTAGGTCGGCGAGGAGTAATTGAATACGATCAGCAGAATCGATCGGGAGATCATATTTGGTATGTCTCTGATGTGCGTAAGTTTCAAAGTCACTACCCAAACTGGCGATACCAATATAACACCGATGCCATCATTGAGGAAATTTGCCGGTCTGGCCACTTTGGTTCATCTCAAGTTATAGCTGGTTTAGTAGTTTCCCAATTTCAAAATCAGAAAGTATTACTGCAGACCGATAAAACCAAGATTTTCGTTTCTGCTCACATTACAGAAGAAGCGGGACCAGTTCAAGCCCTTAAATCTTACTTAATTAAAAAATTTTCTCGACTAATTTTTGTTGAACACCCGTTTGCTTACTCGGGAGTTGATCAGTCTAAGGTAACCGCCTTTCGAGTGGGTTTGCCAGCTAAAGAATTACTCACTCGTCAATTATCTTCGGAACTGGTCTCTTACTTCCGAGATTTAATTTTAACCATTTATTGGTTCTTAAAATCAGGTCAGCAAGTAGATTTGTTCATTGGGACTGATAATCTTAATGCTTTGGCTGGCTTGATCCTTAAGAAACTAGGTTTTTGCTTTAATCTAGTTTACTACGCGACCAGTTATAGTCAGCATCGGTTTAAAAATAGATTATTAAATTGGGCTTATCATACCGTAGATCAAATTTGTGCTCGTCAGGCTGATTACAATTGGAGCGGTTCTAATCGTTTGCAAGGAGTTAGAGAACAGCAAGAGGTTGATTGGGAAAAGAATATTTTAGTTAAAACCGGTATTAATAAGAGCTTAATTGATTCCACTACCAATTCAGGTAAAGATCAAAATGTTTTAGTAATTAATGAACATTTAACCAAGATTAAAGGAGCTCAGTTGGTAATCAACTCGTTACCCGCTATTCGTCAACTTAACCCTCAAGCTAAACTAGTAGTAATCGGAACCGGTCCGTATGAACAAATACTAAAAGAAGAGGTAAGTAGGATAAAAGTAGAGGCTTGGGTAGAGTTTAAGGGAGAATTGACACCCGCCCTTTACTTTAAACAATTATCCAATTATGGAATCGGTTTGGCTATTTATCAAGGTAGCGTTGGTAGTTTTACTAACTATGCTGACCCGATGGCAGTTAAAGAATACTTGGCTCTAGGCTTACCAGTTGTTGTCTCTAGCTACTTACCGATTGCCGAATCGGTTAAGCAACTGCCCTTGGGAGTAGCGATTAATTATAATCAGCAAGAGTTGGTGGAAGCTCTGGCCAAGCTTTGGTTTGAACCCGGGTTTTATTCTCACTGCGCTCGGAATGGGTTGGAATTTGTTAAAGATTTGGATTGGACTGGTATTTTTAATCAAGTAATGAAACAGATGGGGATGGAGTGATGTGGGTAAACATTAGGATTTTTTGTATCAGTATGCTAAGAAATATAAGAAATTACTTTATGCACCTTCGGCGCATGTCGTACCACTAAGCTCCGGCGCTTTCGGCGTTGTCGCTAAGTGGTACCACGCGCTTGCGCGTGAAGGCTCCATAAAATTACTTTATACTCCTTATTATGGATTGTAAAAACATTCTTATTACTGGCGGGGCAGGGTTTGTTGGCTCTAACCTAGCTATTAAATTTAAAAATAAGTACCCCCAAGTGCGGGTGATTGTTTTTGATAATCTTAAAAGGCGCGGTTCCGAGCTGAATATTCCTCGGTTAAAGAAAGCCGGGGTAGATTTTGTTCATGGTGATGTTCGTAGTAATGAAGATTTGGAAGGTCTAAGTGAGATTGACATTATCATTGAGTGCTCGGCTGAACCTTCAGTTATGGCTGGTGTGGATGACTCACCAAAATATTTAATTAACACTAATCTTTTAGGAACAGTTAACTGCTTAGAGCTAGCCCGTAAAAGAAATTCACAGTTTATTTTTCTTTCCACCAGCCGTGTTTACCCTATTTCTTTGTTGGAAGATTTACACTTTCATGAAGATGAGACTAGGTTTTCTTTAACCGAAGTTCAAGAAATGAGCGGTGTTTCCCCTCAAGGAGTGAGTGAGGATTTCCCTCTGACTGGTTACCGCACTTTGTATGGGGCGACCAAATTATCCTCTGAATTATTAATTGGGGAGTACGCCTATACTTATAAATTACCAACTATCATCAATCGCTGTGGTGTTATCACCGGACCATGGCAGATGGGTAAGGTTGATCAGGGATTTTTTGTGCTATGGGTAGCGAGCCACCTTTTTGGCAAAGATTTATCTTACATTGGTTATGGCGGGGTGGGCAAGCAGGTGCGGGATTTTATGCACATTGATGATCTTTTTGAAGCAATTGATCTGCAAATAGTTTCATTTAACAAATTTTCGGGGGAGGTTTTTAACCTTGGTGGTGGGGCAAGTAATACTGTTTCTTTGCTGGAGTTAACAGCCGCTTGTCAGCAAATCACCGGCAAAAAGATTAGCATCAACAGCATTTCCGAAACCCGCCTTGGCGATATTAGATGGTTTGTTACCGACTGTCGTAAATTCAACGAACTCACCGGTTGGATTCCTAAAAAAGGGGTAACAGAAACCGTTAACGATATCTATGATTGGTTACGGACTAATCGAGAATTAGTGGCTCCCATTTTTGGTTGATACGTAAGCTCCCCCACTCCGAAAACATAGACGAAGTGTTCGGTCTTGATATACTTTGGGTAGCAGTCTATGCGTATTTTATTTATCAATCCCGCCCCGTACAAAGGAAGGCGATACAACATTCCTCCTTTCGGCTTGATATATTTAATCTCTTACTACAACCGTTTTGGCCGTTTCTCCGGCCAAGTTGACTTTAAGATTTACGATGAGAATTGCCAAAGCGATGAGGATTTATTGCCGTTGTTGCAGGATTTTAAACCGGATTTAGTTGGGATAAGTTGCAATTCTTTATTGGTAAATCGGGCTAAAGAGTTGATTTCTTTGGTGCGTGCTTGGAATAGCGCGGTGCCTATTTTAGGAGGCGGCGTTCATTTTCAGATTGATAAAAAGGGCGATATTTTTCCTCTGGATGTAAATGTCGCTTTTACCGGCGAAGCGGAAATTCCTTTTAAGAATTTTGTTGATCAATATTTTGAAGAGAAACGTCTAAGCGAATCTTGGCTTTCAAAAACAGCGGGAATTGGGTTCAAATCTCCCTCTGTTTGGCAAATTACTCCCGAAGGAGAACAAGTAACTAATTTAGATTTTTTATCTTACTTGGATTTTTCTTATCTTAATGAAGATCATTACTTTCGTAAAAAATACGAATTCTATCCCGGATTGACCGGTCGTTTTTTAACTATTCTCACTTCACGAGGCTGCCCTTTTACCTGCAATTTCTGCTTTAACAGTTTTAATAGAAAACCGATGAGGTATCACTCGATTGATTATGTTTTGGAATTGCTTAATTTCTTTGTCCGAAAATATAAAACAGAATTGGTCTGGATAAACGATGATCTTTTTCTAGCCGATAAGGATCGCGTCACGGAGTTTTGCCGAAAGTTGATCCGTTCCAATTTAAAGGTTAGATGGGCTTGTCAGGCGAGAGCCGATATTTTATTTGATAAAGACAAGGAATTGCTCAAATTGATGAAGGAAGCCGGTTGCCTGCAGATTGGTTTTGGTTTTGAAAGCGGCTCCGATAAAGTTTTGCGCTTCCTAAAGGGGGGAAACAGCAGTGTCGCTAGTAATCAAAGGGCGGTTGATTTAGTTTCTGCCTCTGGAATAAGGGTTTTTGGTTATTTTATGGTTGGCATTCCCACCGAGACTAAAGAAGATTTAGAGGCGACTAAAACTTTTGTAGAAAAAAATTTAGATAAACTAGCTTTTTACGAGGTTTATGTTTTTACTCCTTTGCCAGGGGCGCAGTTGTGGGATGTTTGTAAGCAGCAGGGTTTACTAGATAATATTTCTTTTCCTCACTTGGTTAACAATATGTTTTCCATGGACTTTAGCAGTTTTAGGTCTTTTTCTAAAGATGCTAGCAAAGAAGATATTTTTGTAACCAAAGCGTATCTTAAGCAACTTATTGTCAGAAGAGAGCCTTTAATAAACAAAATTAGGAATTTCTTACTCTATTTTTTTAAGGAACCGGGGCGAACTCTCTCTAAACTTCTCTATTACGCTGGTTTTAAAAAAGTGACTAAAGGCAAGCAAGGTAAACCAAGGATCCTAATCCTTAATCATAATCAAGAAAGATTTGGTACTTATTACCGCTGTCTATTTTTAGGTAAGGGCTTAGCAGCGCGGGGTTACCAGGTAACAATGATTTGCGCTTCTGGCCGAAAGTTTGACCTGCTAATTAGGAAAAAAAAGATTAGCGATAATTTTACCCTTATCACTTTACCAAGAATCAAATATCACAAATACTTTACCGGACAGTTGCTGTTGCGGCTTCCTTTAACTGTTTTGTTAGTAATATTGCTTCCTTACGATGTTTGCTATGCCTTTACGGTCGCCCAGCTCCAAATCGGTATTCCCGCTTGGTTCTCCCGGATTATTCGCCGTAAAAAGCTGATTGTTGATTGGGATGATTTGTGGGGAAATGGCTTTGGTTTGGAACATGGCGGTTTTGTTTCTAAAGTTATTTATTGGTCAGAAAGGTATTTTATCAAATTTGCCCACCGAGTTACCTATGTTTCCCAGTTTTTGGGGCAAAAATTCGCTGATTTATTTTTGCCTATACCGGCGGTAAAAATACCAAATGGCGCTAATACTCAACAAATAGCCGTTCTTGATCGGGATGAGTGCTGCCGCCATTTAACGCTCGATCCTGCTAAAAAGTATTTAGTATCAATTGGCAATACTTACACCAGCAGCCTTGGTTTGCTCCTTCGCGCTTTTGAAGCGGTGATTAAAGTAAGAGACGATGTTTACTTAGTAATGGTTGGGGAGGGGAAAATTACTCCCGAGTTTCAAGAACTTTATTCCCGTTTGGTCAGCCGGATTATTTCTACCGGCAAGCAGCCTTTTTCGCAGGTCCCTTACTATTTGGGCTGTGCTGACGCGTTATTATTACCTATGGATGATACTGATATAGAGAAAGCTAGGTTCCCGATGCGGTTTGGGGACTACTTATGCGCTGGCCGTCCGATTGTTTCCAACGCCGTTGGTGAGGTAGAGTACTATTTGTCCAAGTATCAAGCTGGTCTCATTTCACCAGTTAGTGATAGTGAGGTTTTTAGTTACCACATCTTGTTGGTATTAGCTTCTTCGGAAATTGGCTATTCTTACGGGCGCAAAGCTAGAGAGTTAGCAGAAGGTGATTTAAACTGGGAAAAAATTATTGACCGCTTAACCCTTCTTTTGGAAGGATTAATTAATCATTTTGGCGATGAAAATACTGTTAGCTAATCCCCCATGTAAAAAAGATTTAAGTAACGGTTGGGAGAGTTCTTTTGTGCGCGCTGGTTCGCGCTGGCCTTTTTCTACCATCAAAAAGAAAGGTGATGTTCTGGAATACTTACCCTTTCCTTTCTATTTAGCCTATTCGGCCGCTTTATTGGAAAATAGCGGTTTTGATGTCAAAGTTATTGATGGAGTGGCGCTAGATTTTACGGTCAAAGAATTTTTAGCAGAAGTGGCTGTTTGTTGCCCGGAAGTGATTTTTTTTGAAACAGCGACTCCGACCTTCACCAAAGATATGCAATTGGTAGAGGAAGTTAAAAAGATTCTCCCTAATATCACAGTGATACTCGGCGGTCCTCATGTCACTACTTTTGGCGTTCAAGCGCTTACCGATAATTCTGTTATTGATTACGCTATTGCCAATGAATATGATTTTAGCCTTCTTTCCCTTGTTAAATCTCTTGCTAGCAATAGCGATATTTCCAATATTCATGGTCTAGTTTTTAGAGATGTGTCCGGCCAGGCTAGAGCAAATCCTTACCAGCCCGTCGATGTGGCTAAACTGCCTTTCCCTGCTCGGCATCTTTTTCCGATGGCTTTTTACTGGGACGGGTTCTGCCAAAAGAAGCCAGCGGTCCAGATGCACGCCAGTCGAGGCTGTCCTTTCTTGTGCGATTTTTGCTTATGGTCTAATGTTATCTACGATCGGACTCGCTGTTTTAGGCCGTTTCCGGTTTCCAAAATCGTTGACGAAATGGAGCAGGTAATTACCAGCTATCATGCTCAAGAAATCTATTTTGACGATGACACGATTACCGGCAATAAAAAGTTTTTTCTTGATCTTTGCGAAGAGATGATAAAAAGAGAAATTCCTAGGCGAGTCAGCTGGTCGGCGATGGGAGACGCGATGATTACCGATGAAGAAATGGTTAAGAAGATGGCTCAAGCCGGCGGTATTGGTTTAAAATTCGGAGTGGAGTCGGGAAATAAAAGGGTACTAGAAGGAATAGGCAAGCCGGTTGATTTAGAAAGGATAAAGAGAGTTGTTAGTCTTCTCTGCCAATATAAAATTAAAACACACGCCACTTTCTCCTTTGGCCTTTCTGGAGAGACTCGGCAGTCCATGCAGGACACGCTTGATTTTGCTAAAAGCTTGGATGTTGACTCGGTGCAGTTTAGCATTAGCACCCCTTTTCCCGGTACTTTGTATTATGAGAAAGCAAAAGAACAAGGATTGTTGCTAGATTATGACTGGAGCAACTTTGATGGAATGAGCACTAGTGTGGTACATTTCAAAAATCTACAAGCGCAAGAAGTAGCTGATTTTCATTGTCAAGCTCTAAAGAGGTGGCTGGTCCGCAAACTTAAGCAGCCTCGTTGGGTGTGGCGCCAGCTTTTCTACTTTAGTCGGGCGATTCGTTCTCGAGGCTTGGGAATTTTTTGGCAGAAACTAAGTCGGGCGACGGCCTTGATTTTAGAACATTAAGTATACGCATCTTCGCAGGGTGTTCTAGGCACATCCACGAATAGTCGTCAATTATAGTTTTATGAGATATCTAAATTATAAAATTCAATGCTACGGCGCATGTTGTACCATTAAGCTCCCCACCTCTGGCGGGTTTGCTAAGTGGTATCACACGCTTACGCGTGAGACTCCATGTGTGGTTTAGCCGGTATTTTATCTTTCACTTCTGATGACAATTCTCCATACATAGCGCAGGTAGGTCGAATGGCTGATTCAGTAAAACACCGCGGTCCTGATAACCAGGTTTTTTGGTCAGATGAGAGAGTTTTTTTAGGTTTTGATCGTTTAAGCATTATCGACTTGAGCTCTTCCGGTAATCAACCAATGACTAACGAAGATAATAGTATTGTTATTGTTTTTAATGGCGAAATCTACAATTTTAAAGAACTGCTTCCTCAACTTCAGTCTTCCCACATATTTGTTTCCCATTCCGATACCGAAGTTTTAATTCATGGTTATGAGCAATGGGGACTATCTGGTTTGCTGGGAAAAATTGAAGGGATGTTCGCTTTTTGTCTTTACGATCGGGTTAAAAAGGAGGCTTATCTTGTTAGAGATCGGATTGGCAAGAAGCCGCTTTACTACTGGGCAACATCGGATTTTGTAGCCTTTGCTTCCGAAACCAAGGCTTTTTTTACTCAGCGTGACTTTGTTTTTGATGTTGATCAGGAAGCTTTTGATCTGTGGTTGGGTTTTCCTTATCTGCCGGACAATGAAAAAACTTTAATTTCCGGAATAAGAAAAGTGCCACCCGCTCATTATTTAACTATCAAAGAAAATAACGGACTATCTTTGCACCGTTACTGGCAGATTTCTTACTCTCCTTTTACCGGTGATTTTGCCCAGGCTTTAGAACAAACCGAGAATCTTCTTTTAACCAGCATAAGAAAAAGATTGGTGGCCGATGTTCCGGTGGGTATTTTATTATCCGGCGGTTTAGACTCGTCTTTGATTGCCGCGTTAGCTAAAAAAGAAGGCAGTCATGTTCGAGCGATTAATATTTCCTTTTCTAACTCCACGATTGATGAGTCACCTTTTGCGCAAAAAGTAGCTGATTATTGTGGTTTAGATTTAATAAAACTGCAACTAAATTGCCCGGATTTATACCAATCTTTTAAGGAAAATATTTGGATTTTTGATGATCTTTCTACTTACGATAGCGGTCTTTTTAGCACTTATCTAATGTCGCAAAGAGTCAAAGAAACTGGCATCAAAGTCCTGCTTACCGGTGAGGGGGCGGATGAGGTTTTTGGCGGCTATACTTGGTTTGGTTTATCAAAATATCCTTTCTCTTTGCTTCCTCAATCGTTCAAATCACTTCTCTATTATTACGCGATTATGCGGGTAGTTAGTAAGCCTTGTTTTTTAAAATATGCTTCTTGGTTGAATTCTCGTCTAAACGAGCAAGCTGGCTCTTTTTTTGAAAAGTTGCAAAGATATGAGATACAATATTCCTTACCCAATCATTACTGTATGAAATTGGATAAAGGCTCATCGGCCGCTTCGGTGGAAGCAAGGACTCCTTATTTAGCCCATTACCTTGTTGAGCTGGCTTGCAATTTGCCGGATAAGTATAAAATGGCGGGTGATTTCTTCTCTTTGAGTAGGTCTAACGAAAAGTTCGTCTTAAGGGAGGTTGCAAAAAAATATCTGCCGGAAGAAATTTGTCAGCGTAAAAAAAAGGGAGGTATGTTTCCTCTTTATCAATTATTGGAGATTGGTTTGGAAAAAGAACGGGAACTTATTTTAAATAATCCATATTTAGTGAGGGCTTTTGGGCGTTCAGGATTGGAGCGCTTGCTGCCCCGGCAAAATTTTAAACCATTGATTCGGCAGCGAGAATGGCTGGGTTGGAAATGCCTTGTTTTTGCTTTATGGTTTGATTACTACTCTAATTATGGAAAGAATTGAATGTGATATTTTAGCGATCGTTCATCGTCTTTGGATCGATGGTCGCCGCAAGACCGGCGGTTTGGACATGGTTTTGGATTATTGGCTGGATCAGGGTTCAAGAATTTGTATCATCGAGCATCCTTTGGAAGACGCGCGAAGTAGCTTTATCACCATCAAAGAAAAAGGACAGCTGGATAGAACTCTTTTTAAAGGGAGAATTACTTCTTTTACTGGTCCTTTACAATGGCTGGGCGAGGCTTTTTTTAACATTAAATACGCAATTTTTAATATCAAAGGTCATCCGCTGCTGGCCACTTCGGATTTGCTTAATAACGCGGTTGGTATTTTTCTTCCTGGTAAATTTCGCCGATTCTACTTTCACTGTGTTGATTATTCAGCTAACCGGTTCGGTAACTTTTTTCTTAATATTATTTACAAAATTTTGTTGCAGCTTTCCTTTAGGAAGGCAAGTTTAATTGGCGTAGTCTCTTCCCGAACACGGCAGGAAATGATCAAACAGGGCGCCAGGCCCGACTTGATTTTTCATTTACCAAACTCGCCGTTATACCGTGGTTTTGATTACAATTTTGATTATTCCGCTTTAAAAATTCCTTTCAGCATTCTTTATTCCAGTACCAAGGTGATTGATCGTTATTGTTATAAAGAAGCGGTTGAAGCGGTTCGCTTAGTTAAAAAATCTTTTCCCCAAGTAATATTGCGCATTGTTGGCAAGACTGATTCCGATAACGCGTACTTGGCGGAGTTGAAGGAAATGATCAAGGAGCATGATTTGGAGGGCAATGTGGAGTTTTTAGGATATTTGGAGAAAGATAACTTAAATAAAGTTTTGCGCCAGTCGCAGATTGGCCTTGCTTTGCACGCTCAAGAATTAGCTTTTTATTACCATTATGCCGATCCCTTAAAAGTGCGGGAGTACGCGGCCTTTGGTTTACCGACTGTCACCGATAACAATTCTTCTGTCGCTGACGATGTAATCACTGCTCAATCCGGTATTGTAGCGAATGGTATTACCGAAATAGCTCAAGAAATTGTCCATCTGTTTAAAGATTCTAGTTTTTACAACCAGCTTTCCCAAAATGCGAGGCAATGGGCAAAGAATAACGATAAAATAACTCTCTTGGATAAACTATCTTCAGTCTTAGAGGTTAAAATAGCAGAACAGAAAAAAGTGTCAGTGCTTTACATTGTTAGCTACTACGGATTTGGACCGTTGAACTACTTACAGCAGTTTTTAAAAGAAACTGACAAGGCAGAAATCGCGACGATCAGCCTACCTCCGATTAGATTAGTGGACAAGCGACTGGTGATCAAATCCAGTGCTCATGAAGCGGATGGAAAAGAGATTTCTTATACGTTAGATTGGCCTTTCTCATTACCAGCAGTCTTTGTTTATCCCGCTCATTACATACTCGCTTTTTGGGTTTTTTATAAAGTTTTTACCCAATTGAGGAAAAATCATTTTGACATCTGTATTGCTGAACCTTGTTTTAATACAATTTTTTCTTGGCTTCTGCGAGCCTTTAAATTTGTTACTTTCACCATTTTTGTTAATGGTGACATTATCCCAGAGCGTAAGTTTGGTAACGATCCTTACTACATTCATCAATATTCTGGGCAGGCAGGTTTGCTTCGATGGGCAGCTTCTCTCTTTCATCAAGTACTGGTTAAGGTGCAAATGCTCTTTCGTCATATAGGTTATAATAGCGATTTGGTTTGGTGTATTACTGACAAAATTGCTCAGTGGGATAGGGAGCATGGTTTAACTTGTAAAAACCTTATGGTTGAAAAAGCTTCTTTTGTGGACTATTCTCAAGTGGAAAGGAACACAAAAATTCAAAAAGACTTTAACGCGTTAGGTTACATTGGAAGGTTAAATGCCGGTGCGGGTATTGATTTGTTGATTTCTACGTTGCCCCTGCTTGTGGAAAAAGTTCCCAACATAAAGATTCACTTTATTGGTGGTTCTGATCCTACCGTGGCTAAATATAAAAAACTCGCTCAAGAAAAAGGGGTAAGTGAGCATGTGGTCTTTTATGGCTTTATTCCTGATCTGGAGGACGCGTTTTCTATTCTGGCTAAGACGGTTTTAGGCATGGCTTTATACGACCCAACCGATGAGAATGGCTCAAGTTACACTCAATCAGGCAAATTAAGGGATTACCTTAAAGCTGGTTTGCCGATAATTGCCACCCGCAGCGGTAGTGATATTATTAGCGATCTCGAAAAATTT
>Ga0210057_1001175_pt1 | contig 40475 bp, 40 predicted proteins | sample CryGeyCG2114_010_2_FD_183968 | JGI IMG/M metagenome (GOLD analysis project Ga0210057, IMG submission 183968) | Groundwater microbial communities from aquifer - Crystal Geyser CG10_big_fil_rev_8/21/14_0.10 (SPAdes) (version 2) | ecosystem: Environmental > Aquatic > Deep subsurface > Groundwater ... | reverse complement strand
TACTTCCCCTGCGGCTGTCTATATATAGTTGGAGGCAGAGGAGTCGGTGTAGAAATGGGTGACGGTACAACTGAAGCCAGCGAAGTAGGTGACGCTTTTGGGCTTGCCAAAGAATCACCTCAATCATTTTTAATTTTGAATTCTTTTTTTGTTCCGGCCGCCTCACTTTCCTGTTTATTCTTTTTAAGGGATAATAGTCCCAAATTTTTAACTTGAGGTGCGAAAGCAACAATTGCGACAAATAACACAGCAATTACTAAACCAAGAGCCAAAAAAGGAGCAATGAAGGCAGGCTTCTTATTCATTTATGGCAACTAACTTAATTTTAGATATATTTGATTTCAATTTGCAAATGTTACAATTGAAATCATCCTCATGGTGCTTCTAATCCTGGTTTTAGCCTTAATTCTGAGAGTAATTTCTATCAATCAAAGTCTTTGGTTGGATGAAGCAATTAATTTAAACGCAGTTAAAAGCTTAAGTTTTTTCGAACTTGCTACCAAATATTCTATGGGTGATTTTCACCCCCCCCTTTATCACCTGATAATTAAGGGTATCAGCTTAATTGTTGGTTTGAACGAAATAACTGCCAGGACACCTTCGGTTATTCTTGGAGTTGCTTCCTTAATCTTCGTTTTTTTAATAACTAGGAAGTTATTTGAAACAAAAACTGCACTTATTGCCGCAACTCTTCTTGCCACAAGCCCGCTTCATGTTTATTACTCCCAAGAAGCAAGAATGTATATGCTTGCTTCGTTTTTAGCTCTTTCAAGTATCTACTTTTTTTTATCCGTTTTACGTAATGATAAATTTTATTTTTGGGTTGGCTTCATAATTTCTACGGCCCTTATGCTTTATGCCGATTATTTACCGTATTTCCTATTACCTTCATATTTCTTATATTTGGTTGTTAATAGAAGGAAAATTAAAGATTCAACTTTCAAGGCCTTTATTCCCGCTTTCATTGTTATTTTTATTTTATTATCACCCTGGATTTATTTTTTTATTAAACAGTTTTCAGTCGGACTCTCTGCGGCAGCAGCATCTCCTGAATGGTCCAAAGTTGTGGGGCAAGGCAGTTTTAAAAGTCTTCTCCTGGTTTTTGTAAAGTTTGCTATTGGGAGGATTTCTCATCCTAATAATCTGATATATGCACTTCTTTTTGCCCCGGTAGCCGGATTTTTTTCAATTTTGACACTGCTTTCCTTGTTTAGGATTTCACACTACAGATCTTTTATATGGTATTGGCTTCTAATCCCCATAACCTTGTCTTTTATATTCAGTTTTTTTATCCCTGTATTTACTTACTTTAGGCTGCTTTTTGTACTTCCCGCTTTCTATATAATTTTAGCCTCTGCCATTAATACTATAAACCATAAATTCGTAGTCAGAAGCTTGCTTTTGGGAGTTCTATTCGTAAATTTTGCAAGTCTTGCTATTTACCTAACCAATAAAAATTTTCAGAGGGAAGATTGGCGTGGGGCAACTAACTATGTAGCTCAAAATTCGGGAGATAAAGCGATATCTCTATTTTTAGCAAGTATGCCTTTTTCCCCTTTTGAATATTACAATCAAAATCGGATTCCTGCTTTCGGGGTTCTTGATACCTTCAACTCGCCTCAGCAAAGTGTTCAGGATAACTTACAGAAAGTAACAAAAAATGTAGACAAAGTTTTCTTATTTCAGTATTTATCGGAAATAAGTGATCCGTCCGGATATACTTTTATGGGAATGACAAAGGAAGGATTTATAAATACATCAACAAAGGATTTTCCGGGAGTCGGATTTGTCTATGAGTTTAAAAGAACAAATTAAGCGGTTTTTTAATAAATATTATTGGAGACAGCATCCCGATGCAGCCTTAAGATATCTTCCTGTAGTCTCGGTCATTAAAAATTTAAAACTGGAAGAATCAAGAATTTTGGAAATCGGATCCGGTTCTTTAGGAATAATTCCATATTTAAAAAGGCCGGTTGACGGACTGGATATAGATTTTTCCGGTCCCAAGACTAAACTTTTAAATAAAATCAAAGGTTCTGCCTGGGAATTGCCTTTTAAGAAAAATTCTTATGATACTGTCTTATCGGTTGATGTAATTGAACATCTGCCGAAAGAAAAAAGGGATCAGTCCCTTCGGGAATCCCTAAGGGTAGCAAAAAAATTGGTAGTAATAGTTGTTCCTATTGGTAAAGAGTCCGAAGCTCAAGATTTAAATTTATATGAATATTGGGAAAAAATATTTAAAAATAAAGATAACTTGTTCCTAAGGGAACACACGGAAAACAAGCTGCCGACAGGAGACGAAATCCTGGTTTACATCGATAGAAACTTAAGAAAACTCAATAAAAAAGCTAAAATTACATCGAGACCGCTTTTAAATCTTTTTATCAGAAACATACTTATGAGAACTTGGATTACAAGAAGTAAGCTTCTCTATTATATATACCTAAAAGGTTACTTACTAATCCTTCCAATTCTTAAAAATTTAAACTTCGGTCCCTGTTACAGAAAAATGTTTGTGATAGAATTTCTTGCCCCGCAAAAACTGCCCCTTGAGCCGTCTATGAATAATAGTGAAAAGGCAAAAGGTAAAGTTATGCGGGGGCTTCCATGAAAATAGCAATAGACATTTCACAAATTGTCTATGGCACGGGCGTAGCAAATTACACAAAAAATTTAGTTAAATCTCTTTTAAGAATAGACAAAAAAAACGAATACTTGCTTATTGGATATTCCCTGCGTCTTGGAAAAAGGCTTAAAGAATTTGAGGCAGAGCTAAAGCAATATAAAAATTTTAAGTTTAAAGTTTTCCCCTTTCCCATAACCCTTGCGAGCTTTGTATTTAATAGAATAAGAATATACCCCCTTGATAACTTAATTGGACCAATAGATATTTTTCATTCATCTGACTGGATTCAGCCTCCTATCAAGTCAAAATCCACGAAGAAAGTTACAACAGTGCATGATATGGTACCTTTTTTATTTGAAAATTCTACTCATCCAAAAATCCTAAATACCCAAAAAAACCGTTTTGAGCTTTTAAAAAAAGAAGTAGACGTTATACTGGCCGATTCAAAAACAACAAAAGAAGATATCATTAAATTTGCAGAAATACCTGCCGAAAAAATAAAAGTAATTTATCTTGGGGTCTCTTCTGATTTTAAGCCCCAGGATGACGACAAAGTAAGTGAAATTCTTGCCAAGTACAAAATTAAAAAACCTTACATCTTGTCGGTCGCAACGCAAGAACCGAGAAAAAATATTCAAAAACTAATAGATGTATTTAACAAAATTAATGAAAACTTCCAAGGATTAACCCTTGTTCTTGTCGGAAAATACGGTTGGGGAACGGAAGTCAGCGCTAGCGGAAACATTAAGCAAACAGGTTTTGTCCGGCAGGAAGATTTACCGGCTCTTTATAGTGGTGCTCGCCTATTTGCGTATCCTTCATTTTATGAAGGATTCGGTCTTCCAATTTTGGAAGCAATGGCATGCGGTGTTCCTGTTATCACATCAAACAATTCATCAATGGCCGAAATTGCCAAAGATGCCGCGATTCTAATCGATCCGAGAAACGAGTCTCAGATGAAAAAGGCTATAGAAATGGTTCTGAGCCTAAATTTGGAAAACTACCAGAAAATGGTCAGGGCCAGTATGGACAGGGCAAGAGAATATACCTGGCAAAAAACCGCACGTCAGACACTGGATGCTTACGAAGAATTGTTCAGTTCCAAAGATTAGTTGTAAAGTGTAATTATGCTGATTGGTTTGGATGGCAATGAAGCTAATGTCGAAAATAGAGTAGGGTCGGGGGTCTACGCATTTGAACTTCTAAAGGAACTTTCTAAAAACACAAAGCATAGTTTTGTAATTTATTTAAAAGAAAAACCGCTTCCTGATTTACCCAAAGAAAGTCCCAACTTTAATTACAAAATATTTGGGCCAAAGAAATTTTGGACTCAATTCGCATTGCCAATTAGGCTGGCTTTCGGCAAAAAAGTGGATGTTTTCTTTTCAATGGGCCATTATGGCCCTAGATTTTCAAAAGTCCCCTACATTGTAACAATATTCGATCTTTCTTATTTGCATTTTCCCGAAATGTTTAAAAAAGGTGATTTATATCAACTAACAAATTGGTCGAAATATTCGATTCAAAAAGCAGACCATGTAATAGCTATTTCAAAATCTACGAAGGACGATATTGTCAAAAGTTACGATATTGAGCCCTCAAAAATTAATGTCACCTACATGGGTTTTGATGACAAAAGATTTAAACCACAGACAAAAATAAGGACAGATCCCATCAGAAAGAAATTTAAAATAAAAGGAGGCTACATAATCTTTGTAGGAACCCTCCAACCGCGTAAAAACATCGAACGATTAATTGAAGCTTTTTCGATTATTAAGCCAACTTTTAATGACGTTAGCCTTGTTATTGTTGGTAGAAAGGGCTGGTTGTATGAATCAATATTAAATAAGTCCAAAATACTAAAAGTGGATAAAAATGTTATTTTTACGGATTTTGTAACCAAAGATGAACTTCCCAGGCTAATTTCCAGTGCAAAAGCTTTTGCACTGCCCTCACTTTGGGAAGGTTTTGGAATTCCTGTTATTGAAGCCCAAGCATGCGGTGTTCCGGTGGTGGTTTCGAATACATCATCTTTGCCTGAAATAGTTGGGGATAGCGGAATTTTAGTAGATCCGAATAGTGTCGGCTCTATCGCAAACGGAATCGAGAAGTCTCTCAATCCAGCGACAAGGTCGATTCTTGTCAAAAAAGGATATAGGAATATCAGGCGATTCTCATGGAAAAAGTGCGCAAACGAAACCTTAGCTATTCTTGAAAAAGTTGCAAGCAAAAGTTAATTACTGAGAAAATTACATTATGAAGGATCGAATGGGTCGAGAATTATCAACTGCAGAAGTTGCCAAAAAAACAGTAAACCGTTTTAGAAATATTCTACTGGATTTCGAACTTCTTCTTCTCAACGTAATCACCTGCCTTGTGCCCTTTCATTCCATTCGTAAAGCTTTTTTTTGGGCTGCCGGTCTAAAAATCGGCAAAGATTCATATATTCACATGGGTACACGTTTCTTTTACCCCCTTGGAGTATCGATTGGTGAAGGAACGATTATCGGCAATGATTGTTTCTTGGATGGCCGCGCATCACTCAAGATTGGGAATCATGTCGATATTGCATCCGAAGTCCTTATTTATAACTCGGAGCATGATATCGGCTCCGAAGGATTCGACCCAATTGAGGAATCGGTTGAAGTAGGGGACTATGCCTTTATCGGCGCAAGGGCAATAATTCTCCCTGGAGTGAAAATAGGAAAAGGCGCAGTAATAGGAGCAGGTGCAGTCGTAACTAAAGACGTCGAGGCTTACAAAATCGTCGGTGGTGTGCCGGCAAAAGAAATAGGGGAGAGAACAAACAAAAATCCGAACTACCGTCTCGGCCGCGCAAGACTTTTTCAATGAAAAATTGGCGGATAAAAAATTTGTTTTTTCAGTGGCAGATCTTGGAATGTTTGGGAACCATGGAACTGTAACTAAAATCCTAAAAACATGGAGGCTTAAGTAAATGGACATCTCGGTAATTATCGTTAACTGGAATACAAAGAAACTAACCGGAGATTGCCTGTCGTCAATTAATAAATATACAAAGTGGATCAGATATGAAGTAATACTTGTTGATAATGCATCTACGGACGGCAGTCAAAAATATCTTCAAAAAAAATTTCCCCAAGTTAGATTCATTTTAAACAAAGAAAACTTGGGCTTTGGTAAAGCCAACAATCAAGGTGTAAAAATTGCCAAGGGAAGGTATGTATTATTTCTCAATTCGGATACTTATTTACTAGAAAATTCTTTAAAAATACTTATTAAAAAAGCAGACCGGACCGAAAATTTAGGGGCTCTCGGCCCGCTTCTTTTAAACGAAGACAAATCCATCCAGCAGTCGGTTGGATTTTTTCCGCACCTGCCACAAATATTTTACTGGATGTCATTCATTGACGATTTACCGGGCGGAACTCTCCTCAAACCCTATCATGTCGATCACGACTCTTTCTACAAAAAAGAGCACGAAGTTGATTGGTTAACGGGGGCAGCCCTTCTAATTCCAAGAAAAATCTTTGATCAGGTAGGTGGTTTCGACGAAAAAATATTTTTATATGGTGAAGATATCGATCTTTGCAGGCGGATCAAAGATCAAAATTACAGAATTATTTACAGCCCGGTCTCTAAAATTGTTCATATCCGGGGCGGGTCGTCAAACAGAATTTCCACACGTGCTTTTATCGGTGAATATCAAGGACTCAAGTATTTGTATAAAAAATTCAAAGGTCCAATATCTTTGCAAATTCTATCCCTCTTCCTTAAAATAGTAGCATTGGCCAGAGTCGTGATTTTCGGCGCACTTGGCAAAAAAGAGCTCTCAAAAGCATATGTCGAAGTACTTAAAGTGGCTTGACGATCACATCCTGGAATACCTCTCCCTTGCTCTATTAATTCTTATTCCGCTTTATCCAAAAATTCCCTTGGCGGATGTTTTACCCGGCTATATTGTCAGAATCAGGTTAGACGATCTTTTAATTGGTCTTGCTTTTGGTATTTGGGTAATCTGGTTGATTCGTAAAAAAGTGACATTAAAAGGTAATCCTCTTGTAATACCGCTATTACTATATTTTGCTGTCGGACTTGCCTCCAGTCTTTCTGCAATATTTATAACAAAAACTGTTCCTTTTCAAACCCTACATGTTTCAAAGCTGGCGTTACACTTTGCAAGAAGATTTGAATATGCTTCTGTCTTTTTTGTCTTCTTTTCTTCCATAAAATCATTGACCCAAGTCAAAAAATACGTTTTTCTGGCAGCAATTGTTCTGCTGGCCGTTTCTATTTACGGATTCGGACAAAAATACTTATACTGGCCGGCTTTTTCAACCATGAACCGTGAATTTTCCAAAGGGATAAAACTTTATCTTTCGGAACATGCACGTGTCATTTCTACTTTTGGAGGGCATTATGACTTAGCAGCCTATGTAATGATTTTACTTAGTATTTTTATTCCCCTTGGTTTTATTGTTAAAAACGTCTTTCAAAAATTACTTTTATTCCTAACATCAGCCTGTGCCTTTTGGCTACTCATACTCACTGTTTCAAGGACTTCATTTATCGCATATGTCCTCGCAATAACTATAGTTTTTGGAATCTTAATAACGAAAAAGGGCTGGATTTGGTCTATTTCAAGATGGTTCATAGTAATGGTCCTCTCACTTTTTGTAATGATTTCATTTGGCCAGCTTTCAGAAAGATTTGCCCATGTCTTAAAACTCGACAGGTTTAAGACTGTAGGTTTACTAAAACCAGTAAAGTCAGCACCAAGCGGCAATAGTATTGCCTATTTGAAAGAAGTCTCACCTAAATCGGACACACCGCCTTCCACCGACAAACCTAATAAACCTGCCGATGTAACGACAGATGTACCTGATTTTTCTAACGACCCCACTCTCTCTGCAAGTTTAGCCGCTAAACCCAGAGTATATTCACAGGCCGCTGTACAATACGATCTCTCAATGGGCATAAGGCTTGATTACACTTGGCCTCAGGCAATTAAAGGATTTACCAGAAACCCCCTGCTAGGTTCGGGGTATTCGACTCTGACTAAAGCACATATCGAGGAGTTTACGGAAGCGGAATCAACCGATAATGACTTTCTTAGAGCACTTGGGGAAACCGGCCTATTAGGCTTCTTGGCTTTTTTCGGAACCATAATATTTATAATTTTCTATACCGCAAAAAACTTCGGAAAAATTAATGATAATTTCTATGCGGCTATTGTTGCCGGAATAGTAGCGGCAATTATTGGATTACTTGCCAATGCTGTTTATATTGATGTTTTTGAAGCCTCAAAAGTCGCATATACGTACTGGATATTAGTTGCAATTCTGCTTGCAACCGTGAAATTATCAGCCTCAAACTCTAAGACAAAGTGAAAAAAGTCGAAGTTGTTTTACTTCTGCTCATTTTAGTTCTGGGATTTGCACTCCGGCTTTATAAAATAAATCGGCCAATTGGCGATTGGCATTCATGGCGCCAGGCAGATACGGCTGCGGTATCCCGCAATTTTATAAAAGAAGGTTTTAATCCCTTAATCCCTAAATATGACGACATGTCCAGTCAGTCAAATGGAATAGAAAACCCGAACAGATATCGTTTTGTAGAATTTCCCGTTTACAATTCCCTGGTATATATTGTTTGGTTATTCACAGGCATTAACGAAACTTACGCCCGACTACTTACCGTCTTTATATCTTTGGGTTCAATTACTGCCCTCTACTTTTTAGTAAGAAAATTTTCAAATTGGCAAACTGCGGCTTTAGCAAGCTTTTTCTTTGCAACTATTCCATATAATGTTTTTTACTCATCGACAATCTTGCCGGCCCCCTTAATGGTTTTTTCTCTTCTGGCACTATACTTATCATTCGCAAACTTTCTTGAAAATGATAAAAGCTATTTATGGTTTTTCGCCTCAATTCTCTTTGCGGTTACTGCTATTTTAACCTGGCCGTTTGCCTTGTTTTTTATGCTCCCGCCAGTTTATCTTGCTTTTCAAAAATATGGTGTCAGCTTTGTCATAAAACCCAAACTTCTAATTCTAGCGGTAGTCAGCGTATTGCCTTTTATAGCCTGGAAATTATGGATGTCCAAGTTTCCGGAAGGCATTCCGGGTATGGATTTTATTCTGAACAGGGGCGGAATCCGTTTTAAGGGAGCCTTTTTTAGGTGGTTGGTTTCAGAAAGAATTGGAAGACTTATTTTAACGGTCACAGGTTTCCCTTTATTTGTTTTGGGTTTTTTAACTAGGCCGTCCGAAAAAGAAAAATTATTTTATTTATCAATTCTCGTATCTACTCTTTTATATTTTTCTGTTTTCGCTTCCGGAAACGTAAGACACGATTATTATCAAATTCCCTTTATGATAATAGGTTCTATTTATCTGGCAAAGGGAAGCCTGTTATTCTTTAAACCGCCTTCAGCATTTAACCGATTTATAGCCTTTATAGCCTTCATTCCATTGATAATATTGATGTATGCCTTTGGGTATTATGAGATTAGAGGTTTTTATTGGATTAACAGGGGAGAAATTGTAGAAGCAGGAAAAGCTGCCGATAAATTGCTTCCTAAAGACGCAAAAGTCATCGCATCATATGCAAATGACACTGCTCTTCTTTATCAAACAAACCGGCATGGTTATCCGCTTTTTGACGGCAATTTTGAAAAATATTTTAAAAACGGGGTTCGGTATTTTATTTCTGTTAATCCCGACGAGCCTTTAGTAAAAAAATTACAGCAAAACTGTAAATTAATATCTAAAGGAGAAAAATATGTAATTATTGAGATATCGGAAGAATGCACAAAGTAACCCTCCATTTAATTTCGAATTCATGAAAATATTAATGATTACCCCATATTTACCGTTTCCGCTTGTTTCAGGGGGGCAAATAAGAACATACAATTTGTTAAAAAATTTAGCCGCTAAACATAAAATTACCCTGGCTTCATTTATCCGGGATCCTTCGGAAAAAAAGTATCTTAAAAACCTGGAAATTTTTTGTGACAAAGTAATTATATTCAAGAGACGCAGGGCATGGTCGCCGTTAAATATTCTCCTTTCGGGGATTACTCCATTCCCTTTTTTGGTCAGTATATATTTTGACATGGGTGTTAGAAAAAAAATTAAAGAAGAATTAGAAAAAGAAAAATATGATCTTATCCATGCTGAAACTTTTTATGTTATGCCCAACATTCCTGAAACTAAGGTACCTATTTTTTTAGTGGAACAGGTAATTGAATATCTTGTTTACCAGCGATTTATAGAAGGTTTGCCAATATGGGTTCTACCAATGAAACCGCTTCTTCAACTGGACGTATTAAAAATAAAATGGTGGGAAAAATATTACTGGAAAAAGTCGAAAAGATTGGCGGCAATGTCAAAGGAGGATAAAAGATTTATAGAAAAATCGGACCCTAACCTTAAAGTTGATGTAATTGCCAACGGAGTAGATATTGAATTTTTTGAAAAAACCCAAAAACAAACCTTAAAAAATCCGACAGTCCTTTTCGTCGGAAATTTTAAATGGCTGCCTAACAGAGATGCAACAAAGTTTTTAATAGAAGAAATTTGGCCGAAGATAAAAACAAATATTAAAAATGTTCGCCTTTGGATTGTCGGCAGAAATCCTCCGGAGGATATCTTGAAATACTCATCGGTTGATATAAATATTGACTCAAAAGTTGAGGATATAAGGCAGGCATATGGAAAAAGCAGTGTTCTCGTTGCTCCAATCAGAAATGGAAGGGGTACCAAATACAAAATTCTTGAAGCTATGGCAACAAAAACGCCCATCGTCGGCACCAGGCTTGCAATTGAAGGTTTAAATATTAAAAACGAAAAAGAAGCTCTTATCGGGTCAAACAGTGAAAATCTCTCAAAACAGACAATCAGAATTTTAAAGGATAATAAATTAGGTACCAACCTTGCGCAAAGGGCATATCAGTTAGTTAAAGACCAGTATGATTGGAAAAAAATATCTCAGGAATTAGACAGAGTTTACAAAGAAGTTGGTGCTATTTGATGTTATTGTCTGTTGTTATTGTTTCATATAACACGCAAGAACTTTTAAAATCCTGCCTTGAATCGGTTATAAATGCGCTTAAAAATATTAATGGTGAGATTTTTGTGGTGGATAATAATTCACATGACAATACAGTTAAAACAGTTAAGGAAAAATTCCCGACAGTTACCCTTATAGAAAACAAAAAGAATCTGGGATTTTCGAAAGCTAATAATCAGGCACTAAAAAAAGCAAAAGGGAAATATTTTTTGATTCTTAATCCCGATTCACAAGTTCAGCGCGAAACGTTTCAAAAGATGGTAGATTTTATGGAAAGGAATAAAAAAACAGCAGTAGCTACATGCAGAGTAGAACTGCCTGATGGAAACTTAGATAGGGATTGCCGTCGTCACTTTCCAACACCACCAAGAGCACTTAGCCATTTTTTGTCACTTGACAGGTTGTTTAAGGGTTCTAAAACTTTTGATTCTTATTACATGGGTTATATACCCGAAAATGTTGAACATGAAGTTGACGCTTGCGTTGGTGCTTTTATGATTGTCAGATCATCTGCCGTAAAAAAAGTTGGCCTTTTTGACGAGAACTTCTTTTTTTACGGCGAAGATCTAGATTGGTGTTTCCGGTTTAAAGAAGCAGGATATAAAATTTTCTATACCCCCATTACAAAAATAATTCATTACAAAGGGGCTTCGTCCGGTATTAAGAAATCCTCAAGTCATCTGACAAAAGCAACTAGACTGTCAAAAGAAAAGGTTATCAGAGAATCAACTAGGGCAATGAGGCTTTTTTACCGGAAACATTTTTCGGATAAATACAGTGTCATTGTCACATTATTAGTTTTGACGGCTGTAACTTTCGTAGAATACTGGCGTTTGTTAAAGATCCGCTACTTATGAAAATTGGCATTGACGCCCGCTTCGTTGGCCCCGAAGGTACGGGTTTGGGTAAATACACCGAAAAATTAATTTTGAATTTGGCCAAAATAGATAAAAATAATAAGTATGTTATTTTTTTGAAGAGAGATAATTTTAATTATTTAAAATTTAGCCAAAATAACTTTAGAAAAATAATTGCCGATGTTAACTGGTATTCAATTGAAGAGCAAATTAAACTTCCGGGTATTTTTTTCAAAGAAAAGCTTGATCTTCTCCATATTCCCCATTTCAATGTGCCTGTTTTTTACAAAGGGAACTTTGTTGTAACAATACATGACCTTATACACCACCATTTTAAGGAACAATCGGTAACAACCAAAAATCCTCTTTTATTTAATCTCAAAAGAATCGGTTATAAATTCGTTGTCCGAAATGCGGTAAAAAAGTCTTTGAAAATTCTTGTTCCAAGTGATTTTGTAAAAGATGAAATTATCAAATATTTCCAGGTCGACCCCGGAAAAATAATGGTTACATATGAAGCGGCAGAAGAAGAATATTCCGGCTCCGAGGATAAGCAATTACCGAAATTAAAAAATACTCTCCTTTATGTAGGAAACGTGTATTTTCACAAAAACATCTCCAATTTAATTAATGCCGTAAAAATCTTAAAAGAAAATAAAAAAGAAGTAAGACTTATAATCGTTAGCCCGAGAGATATCTTTTGGCAAAGGTTAAACAAGGAAATTGAAAGTCGAAATTTACAGGGAACTGTTACGCTTAAACCGTACCAAGAGACAAAAGAACTTGTAAAACTTTTTTCTCAGGTAACTGCTTACGTATTCCCCTCCCTGTCAGAAGGGTTTGGAATTCCCGGCCTTAATGCTATGGCAGCCTCACTACCTGTAATTGCATCGAGTATCCCTGTTTTAAAAGAAGTGTATAAAGACGCCGCATTATATTTTGATCCCAGAGATCCAGCAGACATTGCCAAGAAAATAGAAAAACTTCTTGATAATCCCAAATTGCGAAGTGATCTAATAAATAAAGGTTTCAAACAGGTGAATGCATATTCCTGGGAAACTATGGCAAGAGAAACTCTTAAAGTTTATCTGTCGGCAAAAATCTAAAATTATTTTCTTTCTTTATCTGTAAAATTTCCCTCGGAAAGTAATCTGATTTCTCTCATAACACAAACCGTTTCCCTCTCATTAAGAATCTGATTTGGATTATAAAAATCAACAAATTTAGCAAGAAGAGATAAGGTTCTATCGGTAAAAATGTCTATATGAATTCCGGCATTTCTTGTATGCGGACGTGCGACTGCTTCGTCTATGCCGTGAATTGGTCCATGGACAGGATCCAAAGGATGCGCAAAATACCACCTTCCCCCGGCTGAAATTTGCATTGCAAAATGAATTACTGACAACGGTTCCAAATTTCCAAATCTGAAAATTGCTCTCAAATATTTTTTACCTTCTTCCGAAAGTCCGCACTTCTCCATATGTTTTTCCAGGTCATCTCCGGTTAGCTTGAATCTCGATCCGTAATTAAAAGTTTCCCGCCGGTCAAATTCATCATCACTTATATCAAGGGTAGTTAATGGTCTTCCGATTAAAATTCCGGGTTCAACAGGGGAGGCGTATCCTTTTATTATTTTTCCGCCCAAAGGAACCCTTTTGCTTGCTAAATCATCTAGTCTTTTCTTGTTAGTCCAATCTGCAAAGTAAATAAACATTTGGAAATTGTATCAATCAATCATTTGACTTTAAATAATTGCCAATTTAAAGTTAATACACCTTCTAGGTTTCATTACTTATTCATTGATGTCAACCTTAGCATACATTTTAATTGCCACATTTTTGGGCAGCATCGTTGCCTTAATAGGCGGCGTTATTCTTCTTTTTAATGAAAATTTTACCTTTAAAATTTCTCATTTACTGGCTTCCTTCGCCGCAGGAGTCTTGCTTGGTACAGCTTTTTTTGATCTTTTGCCGGAAGCATCTCGCAAAGCGGAGGGATCAGATGTCAATATCTTTTTTTGGACACTAGCAGGGATTATAATTTTTTTCCTGATGGAGCGTTTTATCCATTGGTTCCACCATCATGAGGAATATCATGAACACACCAACGAATCCAAATCAACAGTTCCCCTAATAGTAGTCGGTGATACTCTCCACAATTTTCTGGATGGAGTTGTTATCGCCGCAACTTTTCTTGCAAGTATTCCTCTGGGAATCTTAACAACACTTGCTGTTTTTGCCCATGAAGTGCCGCAGGAAATAGGTGATTTCGGTCTATTAGTTCATAAAAGGCTAAACAGGTCCAAAATTATTTGGATCAACGTCCTTAGTGCCGCCGCGTCGCTTGTTGGTGCAATGATTACTTATGTATTAGGTAATATACTTGAACCGTACATTCCGGTATTTCTTTCTATTACAGCAGGTTTCTTCATTTATATTGCAACTTCGGATTTAATCCCCGAAATCCATTTTGAAAGAAGGCGCAATTTTGCAATTTGGGAAACCGGACTTTTAATTTTTGGGATCTTTGTTATTTTTATAACTGTTTTACTCCTTGAACATTAATTTGTAATAAGTTTAGCTTTATAATTCTCTTATGAAGATTGCCCTTGTACATGATGACTTCAATCTCGAAGGTTTTTTGTTTGGGCTATGGAGACCTGCCTGCCGACGGGCAGGTAAGACAACTACCACTTGCAACTTTTCCGTCAATAATCGTTATTAGTGTTAGGTTCTATAATTAACTTATGCCAGGGGACGACAAAGAAACATTACAAACTTTACAACAATTTAGTCCTTACGTGGGACTCGCACCATATACGGGTCAGGGAAGAGAGTTGAGGGCCCAGCCGATTTACAAGCCAAGTTCTTGGCAATAGTAGGAGGTACATACCCAAAAGAAACAATGGAAGCACTTCTGCAAGACGGATATAACCCTTATGTAATTGGGTACGATCATCCAAAAAGCCTTAATGAACTTCCTAGCGTCAAAAGAGAGATAGAAGAAATAAGGAGGAACCATCAAGGAGTTCTGAAAGTTGGTCTGGAGATAGATTATGCACAAGTTGGCCATATAAAAGACTTTTTGCCGTTAGAAAAAGAATACAACGAAACTGGAAAGATAAATGGTGAGGTTCCAGGAAAGAAACCTGAAGAGTATCGTAGGAAACTGACTGCAAACCACAGTGAAAATTTAGCCCTTTGGCTTTTAGAAAACGACATAGATGTTATTACACTAGAAAGTCCCGATGTCCGTAGCTGGATAAACCAAGACAAAGGCCTTTATCTTGTAGAAGAGGACTTCTTTGGTGAGAATGAGCCCATTGAACGCCAGGGGCTGACTGCTATCAGAAGGGATATACATGGATTGGGAATTATAAATACGCAAAGACCAGATGTAATTTCCGCTGGTACAGCACATGCACTTAAATACGACTTATTACTTAGAAGGAATGGAGAAAGAAGTTTCTACTTTTTAGAATCCCCATTGGATTGGCAAAGAACTCTCAATATGTGGCAAGAAGTACACGCAAGATATAAATCAACTGCTTAATTAACCCTAAAATCATCCTTAGCTAAAAATTGTGGTAATTTTGGTTTTCCAGGCTATTTGACAAATTGTACATAGACTAGTACAATTTCTACACCATGAACAACCCAGTTCCAGTCTCTGACGCAAGAGCAAATTTGCCGAAATTAGTTGAAAAAGTAGAGAAAAATCTTGATCGGGTAGTAATCTCCGTTAATGGAAAACCAAAAGTTGTTATGCTCAGTATGGAGGAGCTGGAGTCCTTAGAGGAAACTGCAGAAGTCTTAACTATTCCGAATATTAAAAAAGATATCGCAAAAAGCCGAAGCCAAATTAAAAAAGGTCAATTTATTCCCCTTTCGAGCCTGAAATAATTCCTCAATGGATGTCGTACTCTCCAAAAATGCTCAGAAGGAGTACGAAAGATTACCTAATAGTGTTCAGGTAAAGATTAAGAAAAAACTCAAAACCCTAGAAACAAATCCTTACTCGTCGAAAAAACTAACTGGAGAATTTAAAGGTATGTATTCTTTAAGAGCCTGGCCTTACCGAATTCTATACGAAATAAACGAGACTGAAAAAAGAATCGAAATCCTCAAAATCGCTCACAGGCAAGGTGCTTATAGATGAAGATAGCCCTTGTACATGATGATCTGGTCCAAAGCGGTGGGGCGGAGAAACTTTTTAAAACTATTGCCGAAATATTTCCAAAAGCACCTATCTATACGTCTTTAGTTAACAGACAAGGTCTCACCTTGCACGGAGACATAGCAAGGAGAGACCTTCTAGCGCGAATAAAAACATCTTTTATCCAAAAAATACCTTTAGCATCAAAACTCTACAAAGCGCTTTTGCCGCTTTATCCGTTAGCGTTCGAAAGCTTTAACTTTGACAAATACGATGTCGTGATCTCTTCTACCACAAGGTTTGCAAAAGCAATAATCACCAAACCAAAAACAATTCATATCTGCTACATTAACAGTGTCCCCCGTTTTTTGTGGGATGATCAAATCCAAAAACAATATCTTTCCCATATAGCAAGGATTTTTCTGAGGCCATACTTTGTTTGGCTAAGAAGGTGGGACCTTGCTGCGTCATCCAGAGTTGATCTTTACGTTTCAAATTCCAAAAACATACAAAATCAGGTCAAAAAAATTTATAAAAGGGAAAGTACCGTAATCTATCCATATATTAATACCGATTATTTTATCCCTTCAAAGTCTAAAAAACAGGATTATTTTTTGGTTGTTACCAGATTAGTCAAATGGAAAAAAATTGAAATTGCAATTATGACCGCTATCGAGCTAAACAAAAAACTTGTTATTGTCGGTGATGGTCCGGATAGGCCTCGGCTTGAAAGAATTACCAATTCAAACCCCAATATTTTCTTCACAGGGAAAATTTCGGACGCCCGGCTTAAACTTTATCTTCAGTTTGCAGAATGTTTCATAGTCACTCAGGAAGAAGATTTCGGTATTTCCGCAGTAGAAGCTCAGGCATGCGGAACTCCTGTTATTGCTTACAAAAAAGGCGGACAAGGGGAAACAATAATTGGGAATAAAACCGGTTTATTTTTTGAAGATCAAAATACTAAGTCTCTAAAAGATGCACTCAAGCGGTTTTCTAAGGTAAAATGGTCTAAAGAAGCTTGCCGGAAAAATTCCCTGCGTTTCACAAAAGAAAGGTTTAAACAGGGCTTTAAAGCACAAGTTTTGGAATATGCCAAGCAATAACAACTTCAAAATTGCCCTCTTCTGCGGAGGAACCGGTACCCGCATGTGGCCTGCAAGCCGCAAGGATAAGCCCAAACAGTTTCAGTCTTTAGTCGGAGACGAATCAATGTTTCAGGGAGCAGTCAGAAGAATAAAAAAGGGTTTTCCAATTAAAGATGTATTTGTTATAACCGGACGTCAATATGTAGGATTGGTTGTCCAGCAGGAGCCCGATCTTCCTCTGGAAAATGTAATTATTGAACCGGAAATGCGCGATACCGCAGCAGCCGTCGGTTTTGCGGCCGCAGTTCTTGATAAAAAATTTGATAATCCGACAGTTGCTTCTCTTTGGGCGGCCGATCATTTAGTTAAAAACGATGAGGTCTTCATCAAAGCACTTTCTGCGGCAAGAGATTATTCAAAAGAAACCGGCAAAATGGTTTCGATCGACGTAAATCCGACTTATCCGAATACTCATGTCGGGTACATAAAAGTCGGAAAAATGATTAAGAAGTTGGACGGTCTGGCAATCTTTGAATTTGTCAAACATATTGAGAAACCCGACTTAAAAACGGCCAAAAAGTTTATGCAGGAATGGGAATATTTATGGCATGCCGGGTATAAAGTATGGCCGGCCCAAAAAATGCTGAATTTTTATAAAAAGCACGCACCAAAAATGCATTCCGGACTTTTAAAAATACAAGGAGCTTGGGGAACCGATGATCAGGACCAGGTCATACGCAAAATTTATCCGGACTTGGAAAAAGTGATGGTCGACTTTCTCATTTTCGAAAAAATCGACCCCTCGGAGATTGTAGTGATTTCTGCAGACCTTGGATGGTCCGATATCGGCGCATGGAATATCCTAAAAGATGAACTTTCTGAAACTCCCCTGCAAAATGTCCAAAAAGGTGAGGTCATCGATCTCGACAGTAAAGACTCACTCTTTTATGAAAATACCGAAAACAAAATTATGGCGACAATAGGTTTAGAAGAGTTGATAGTTGTGGATACACCAGACGCCCTTCTGGTAGCAAAAAAGGACAAAATTTCGGATCTCAAGAAAGTAATTGAGAAAATAAAAGAACTTAACAAAGACAAATACCTTTAAATTTCCCAATGTTCTACGATTCAACAAAACGTGTGCTTGATATTATTGGGAGCTCGATCTGTTTAATTATATTTTCTCCAATTATGCTGGCCGTTGCTCTAGCCGTTAAGCTCTCATCACGAGGGCCTGTATTTTATCAGCCCAAAAGGGTAGGTAAAGACGGAAATCTTTTTAAAATGCTTAAATTTCGGAGCATGAATATGTACAAGATAGATGGGAAGTTGGTGCATGCCGAAAAATATCTTGAAACAGACGCAAAGCTGAAAAAGCTTTACCAAAAGAACAGCTACAAGCTGATGGATGATCCCAGAATTACCTCAATCGGAAAAATAATCAGAAGGTTTTCCTTGGACGAACTTCCTCAACTTATTAATGTTCTAATAGGAGATATGTCCCTTGTTGGTCCTAGGGCATACCAGGAAGATGAACTTAAATATCAGCAGAAAGTCTATCCCGAGACTAAAAAATACGTTAAAATAATCCTTAATGCCCGCCCCGGAGCCTCCGGTCCTTGGCAAGTAGCAGGGCGTTCCCAGATCAACTTTGACAAAAGAGTTGAAATGGACGCACTTTATGTTAAAAGAAGATCACTCATTTATGATTTCTGGGTTATATTCCAAACACCGATTGCGATGATAACAGGAACTGGAGCAATATGAAGAGAAGATTAATTATAATTTTATTCGCAGTTCTTCTGGTTTTCACAATTTCGGGCCTGTTAACTGCCCTATCACTAAAAAAAGCTATTGCAACAAGCAAACAGGCTGTCGGTGCCGCCAAGCTGCAGGATCTGGACGCTACTAAAGCATACTTAAAAGATGCCGCCAATCAGTTTAAAAATGCCAGAAGGTTTTTAATTGTTTTTACTCCGATCAGGCCGATTCCTCTACTAGGTTGGTATGCAGCCGATGCGCAGAGAGGAGTCGATGCAATTATTTATTCTCTGCAGGCTGGAAGTACTTTTACCGAGGCTGTTACTCCGTATGCGGACGTACTTGGGCTTAAAGGGCAAGGCACTTTCTTAGGTGGGACAGCCCAGGAAAGACTCGCGAAAGCAATAGAAACTCTTTCTAAGGTGACCCCTCAACTCGACAAAGTCGGAGAAGATTTGGCAAAAGCCCGCACTCAGGTAGATAAAATCGATAGCTGGCGTTATCCGAATTTTCTGCCGCAAAAACCCGGGACCAAAATTGATCTTGCTAAAAAAACAATCGATGAAATCGAATCCCTGATTGTCGACACTAAACCTTTATTAGTAGTTATGCCCCAAATTATGGGAGCAAATGAAGAAAAACGTTATATAGTCCTTTTCCAAAACGACAAAGAATTAAGATCGACAGGAGGTTTTATCACGGCTTATGCCTACTTCAATGTAAACAAAGGCGTTATCAAGGCGGAAGGTTCGGAAGATATTTATCGCTTGGATGACAGTCTTACCAAAAAATTTCCTGCCCCTCCTATAATTTTGAAATATCTTCCCAATGTCCCTAATTTAAACATCCGTGATTCCAACTATTCACCCGATTTTGCAAACTCCATGCAGCAGTTTGAACAGCTGTACCAGTCAGCATCATCAAAAAAAGATATTGACGGCATAATCGCACTTGATACCAATTTTGTTTTATCCATGATGAAAGTTTTGGGTGACATTGAAGCATACGGGACTAAGTTTACAACTCAAAATGTCGAACCCTGCGGCTGTCCGCAAATTATCTATGAGCTGGAAAGATATGCCGACGAGCCGGTTAATTATGAAAAAGGTGCAAGAAAAGACATTATCGGAGTTTTGATGAGCAAAATGATGGACACGGCCTTTAACGCACCGAAATCACAATGGCCGAACCTTTTAAATACGGGTGTAACGGCATTAAGACAAAAAAACCTGCTTCTATATTTCAAAGACCCCAAGATCCAGGAAGCAGCGGAAAAAATGAACTTTGCTGGTAGAGTTAACCAGTACGATGGAGACTACCTTTATATAAATGAGACGAATTTTGCTGGCGCAAAATCAAATATGTACATCCAGGAAGAGGTCAAACAGACAATCAAAAAGGGAAAGGACGGTAACATCACAAAGACTTTGACAATCGAATATAAATACCCAAGGCAGGGCGATAATTGCAATCTGGAAAGAAAAGGCGGGCTTTGCCTCGCCGGACTTTACAGGGACCTTATAAGAATTTACGTTCCGAAGGGATCGGCTCTTGTAAAAGCAAGCGGAACCGAAATACCCATTACCGCAGGAGACGATTTGGATAAAACCGTTTTCCAGGGTTTCCTAACAATCAGGCCAACGGGTACGGCGAAGGTAGAAGTTGAATATACTATCCCGATTAAAACCAATGGTGATTACAAACTCTTAATCCAAAAACAGCCTGGAAACCCCGGCCACACATATAATATCAATGCCTTCGGCAAAAAGATCAAAGACTTCCCGCTGGAAACGGACAAAGAAGTAGTTATCAAGTTATAAAAAAGAAAAACCGAACTTGATACTTGTTCGTTTGTACGGGATACTTACTTTATGTACCTTCGTACGCAAGGAGTAATTCTTTCACGCAGAAATTTTGGAGAAGCGGACCGCATTTTAAAAATTTATACTAAAGATTTCGGCAAAATATCCGCACTGGCAAAAGGAGTGCGCCGTCCCCGATCTAAAAAAGGCGGCCATTTGGAAATCGGTAATTGGTGCAAAGTTTTTATTGTCAAAGGTAAAAACTTGGATCTTTTAACGGAGGTAGAGCTTAAAAAAGCCTTCGGTATCGAAAACTTCCAATCCGAAAAAGCTAATAAAATTTATCACATCCTTGAACTTGTCGATTCCCTAACCCAGGAGAACCACAAAAATGAGGAACTTTTTATTTTACTCATTCAGTATTTGGCAAAAATAGAAACAGAAGAAGATTTCGATTTCGTTTCAAGCGTCTTTAAAGTTAAATTACTCACGCTTTTAGGATTTTTTTCCGCTAAAAACTTAAAAGAATCAAACAGCAGAAAAGTGCTTGCCGCATTAGAAGAAGGGGAATACTTTGACCTAAAGCAGAAGTTAAAATTTAGTCGAGAAGGTTATTTGAAACTTTTAGGTTTTCTTGATAGCATAATTGAGACTATTACTGAGCAGAAATTGAAAACAAGCAGATTTCTAAAAACTGAAGTGGGAAGTGCGAAATGGGAAGCTGGAACTTAACTTGAGAAGAATATCTAACTTCTTGCCTCAATGATCCAGTTTCACACTTCTAATTTCTCATTTCTATTCAGCAAACTATGAACCCTGCCAAAAGAACAACTTACATTATTGCCGCAGCGGCTCTGATATTTTTTGTCGCCGCAATTTATTTTCTTTTTATTTTTCAAAAAGGAAAAAAAGAAATAAAGCCTGAAGAAACACAGGGTGAAATAAAGGAACTCTCGGAAATTCCGCTCGAAAAAAGGCCTTTCGTAACGCTTACACCAACATCGGACGGCGCCGAAATTATTATTTCCCTGGAAAATATGAAAAATTTTGACAAAATCGAATATACACTGACCTACCAAGCCGATAACCCGGAAATTTCCGGCGAGAAAATAGAAAGGGGTTCAACCGGTTTCGACGTTAACACTAAAGATGAAAGATATAAAAAATCGATTCTTCTTGGAACTGCTTCAAAAGGCACGCGCAGCCCCGATAAAGGTGTAACGGATGGGAAATTGGCCCTAAACCTTTTTCAGGGAGAAACTGAATATCAATCTGAAACTTCTTGGGATCTTATGGAAGCCGGGGCAAAAGCACAGGAGGTAACAGACAGGAACGGTAAAGTTTCGATCAGCATTCCTTCCCTGGGAAAAGATTATTTTTTGATAATTGCGGATACCGTTGGTGTGCCTCCCGCAACCCAGTTTGATGTCAAGAAGGTAGCGTCTCCGGTAATGGGTGCGTTTTCTATTGCTCCTGCGTTTGCCAAGAAGGCAAAACTTGTCCTTAAGCTGGATAACACAACGGGGGGCGACCTTTATACATATAAAAATGCTGACGAAAAATGGGAAAAACTAACCCCGGAATTTAATTCAGAAACCGAGGAAACTACTGCTTCGGTTGATGGTTTTGCTACGTATGTTGTAGTATCTTCCCAGTGAACCTAGCAACCTGCCTGCCGGCAGGCAGGAAATTGTTTATCATAAAAAATGGCTGATTTGCTTGAGAAAGTTGTATCGCTATCAAAACGCCGAGGATTCGTCTTCCCCGGCTCAGAAATCTATGGCGGTCTTGCAAACACCTGGGATTTCGGGCCACTAGGGCTGGCGCTTAAAAAAAACATTAAGGACCTTTGGTGGCGAGAATTTATCCAGAAAGAAGAGAATATCTTCGGCTTGGATGGGGGAATAATCCTTTCACCCAAAGTTTGGGAAGCTTCCGGTCACGTCGAAAACTTTACCGACCCCTTAGTTGAATGCGGAAACTGCCACCGTCGTTTCCGCGCTGATCAGCTCGAAGACACAAAAAAATGTCCCGAATGCGAAGGAAAATTATCGGAACCCCGAATGTTTAACGGAATGTTCAGGACTTTTATTGGGGCAACGGAAGATAGATCTTCAACAGCTTACCTGCGTCCGGAAACTGCCCAAGCCATTTTTATCAACTTTAAAAATATAGTCGATACCATGCACCCCAAAATTCCATTCGGGATTGCGCAAATGGGAAAAGCTTTCAGAAACGAAATAACTGCCGGTAATTTTATTTTCCGTGATATTGAATTTGAACAAATGGAGTTGGAATATTTCATCCGGGAAGAAAACTGGGAAAAAGAATTCGAAAAGATGCTTACTAAAATGCACAAATGGGTCAAGTCAATCGGGTTAGACCAAAAAGCAGTTTCCGAACGCGAACATGGTGCGGACGAAAGATCGCATTATTCGAAAAAAACCGTTGACATTGAATTTGATTTTCCCTTCGGCAGAAAAGAACTCTATGGACTTGCATACCGCACGGATTTCGACTTAAAAACTCACTCGAAAGAAAGCGGCCAGGATTTGTCGTATATTGACGAAGACGGAAAGAAATATTTTCCTCATGTTATCGAACCGTCGTTCGGTATCGAGCGTACTATGCTTGCCGTAATGGTAAGCGCCTATCACGAAGAAGGGGAAAGAGTAATTATGAAATTTAAACCGGCGCTTGCTCCGTATAAGGCGGCAGTTTTTCCGCTTCTTGCAAATAAACCGGACTTAGTAAAGAAAGCGAGGAAAATTTACGAAGACTTAAAATCGGAAACTAATTTACCGATTGCCTGGGATGACAGGGGCAACATCGGTAAACGTTATTATTCGCAGGACGAAATCGGAACGCCGGCTTGCGTCACAATAGATTTCCAGACTTTGGAGGACGATACCGTCACAATCCGCGATCGTGACTCCGCAAAACAGGAAAGAGTAAAAACAAAAGAAATAGCCTCAAAAATCAAAACCTGATTCTTATTTCTCTACAGTACCGTCTCCTTCGTCATCAGAAGGGCTCCCGTTACCAAAGCCAAAAGTATCTTTTAGAGTCTGTACAAAACCTCTTCCCGCTTCTGATGCTACACTGGGTGGTGCAAACGGGTTGGAAGCAACCTGATCATTTCTCCGCCGTGCGTCGGCAAGTGGATCTGCGGCTCCCTCGGTACTTTCAGACGTTTCCGAGTTTCCTTCAGACATATATTTCCACTTTACTTAAGGAAGATTTCAAAAGCAAATCGATGTCTAGGCCGCGATACATTCCGTACAGTTGATGTATCTTGAAAGGTCGTTACAATGGCTCGTATATGCGAGCCTACAAAATATTTCCATTAAGACAGGTTAAATCAGCTAATCTCTCAAAAGCAACTCTTGCCAGACTATATTGGTTTGACTGGTTCAAGGCTCATCACAAGAACATTTCCTTAACTTGTCGTCATTATGGTATATCACGAGATACCTTCTATCACTGGAAGAAAAACTTTAAACCATACAATCTGCAAACTCTTGAGGATAATACTGCAAACAGAAGACCCCATAAGCTGCGTCAGATGAGTACAGATCCGGCTATTCTTAAGCGTATTTATGATATTAGACTTGCCGATCGTGAGAAGAGTAAATATGAAATACAAGAAGAGTTAAGACGGGAAAGAGTTACAGTTGGCAGGTCAACAATCCAGAAGGTTATTAACAGGCATAGAGAGTTGTTAAACACCCGGCATATCAAGAAGATGAAAGCACACAGGAAATCTTCTATTGCCAGGCTCAGAGCTAGCCGTGAGATGCGAGAAAGATATCCAGGAGCACTGGTGCAGATTGATACCAAACATTTCTATGTTCTGGGCACGAGGTTCTATTTGTTTTGTGCAGTCGACTGTAAAAGCAGATATGGATTTGTCTGGTGTTACAAAACCATAACATCTGCATCCGCTGCTGATTTTCTCTCAAGAGTTATGACCTACTTCCCGTTTAACATTGAGGCAGTGCAGACAGACAATGGATCTGAATACCTTCTAAACTTCCATAAAGCATGCAACAAATTTGAACTTACCCACTACTTTAGTTTTCCGCACACACCGAAGATGAATGGTCGAGCGGAAAGAATTATCCAAACTGTCATCTATGAGTACTTTAACTGGCAGTATGATCTGCTGTCTGACATTGACGAGATTAACAGACATTGCTCTATCTTCAACAGTAAATACAACACCAGAAGATTTCCTCAAAAGTTGTGTTACAAAACACCCCAAGAATATGTTATTAACTACTTAAAAGAAAAAGGAGGAGAACTGTACGGTATGTAGGGGGCCCGCACAATCGATTGACTTATCAAAGTTGAAAGTAGAAAATAGGCTTAAGGGGAATTCCCCTTTTATGTTTGTGGCAAACTCCAAATTCCCCGACAACAAGCCACACGAATACTGCGGCCTAGCAGGTTCTTATGCGGCTCCACCAAATAATGTTACCAACACTGTAATTGAAATGGGCAAAGCCCTACAGCACCGCGGCCAAAATGGCGGGGGAATAAGTGTTAAAGGAAGAGGAAAAATGCTCAAAGTTTACAAAAAGGCTATGGCCTTCAATGAAATTTTCCGCTCGGTAGAAGTTGTAGGGGAAAGGTCTCTCCGCGGTGAAATTGCTATTGCCCATTTAAGGTATCCGACCGAAGGTGCTAGCCGCGAAAATTGCGACGCTCAGCCGTTTCACGCCCGCTATCAAGGCTGGGAACTTGCTCTTGGGCATAACGGGAGCATTGTGGACTTGGAAAAACACAGAAAAAAACTTGAAAAATTTGATATAACTTTCGAATCGGATTCCGATTCGGAAATACTTGCATGGCTCATTGTCACTGCTCCGGGTGACACTTGGAAACAAAAAATCGCTTCTGCCTTGGAAGGTGTTAAGGGCGCTTATTGTTTGGTAGCCTTAACCGGCGATGATAAATTGTTTGCCCTGAGGGATCCTTGGGGAGTGCGCCCGCTTGTCTGGACCCAGAACAACGGCCACGTGTTTGTAGCTTCCGAAACCTGCGCCCTCGACAGGATTAGCGTCCGCCATAGCGATAGGCTCAAGCCGGGCCAGCTTCTTATTGCCGATTCGGACGGGGTATCAATTACCGATTATACAAAGGCGCAGAAAAAGAGCTTCTGTGTTTTTGAAAAACTGTATTTTTCGCACGAAACTTCTTTCTGGGACGGCGTAATAGGTAAAAATAGGCAAGGCCTCGGCAGGGGGCTGGCAAATGAAGAAATCCAAAGAATTAAAAATGGGGAAATTTCCGAAGAAACATTAAAAAATATTGATTACGTGGTAGCGGTTCCGGATACTGCCCGCCCCGGTGCTCACGCTTTTTACAGCACACTTTTAAGGGAAATTGGCTCGATGGTGCCAAAACTTTCTTATATCAGAGGTCTTGTTAAGGAAAGGTACGATTACGCCAAAAGAACTTTTATTGAAGACGATCCTTTTTTGAGAACAAGGCATATTGAAAAAAAATTCTTCGTTTCCCCTTCGATAATTGGCAAATCCATATATTTGATTGACGATACGGCAGTTAGGCTCAATACATTCAAAATCCTTGTAGAGCATTTACTGAATGTCGGCGTCAAAGAAGTCCACTGCCGCTTTTTGGCACCACGCTTCCTAAATCCGTGCTTTCTTGGGGTAAATATCGGCTCCCGTAACGAACTCGGGGCGGTCAGGAAGGATAAAAATGGAAATTTTATTAATAAATCGGAAGATGATATCAGAAAAGAACTAAAAGTTCCGTCACTTCATTATTTAAGCATCGCCGGTATGGCAAAATCATTAGGAACGACACCACAGGAGCTTAAGAAAACCCACTGTACCGGCTGTCTGGATTACAATTATCCTTTCGATATGCGCCCGCACGATGCTGATTTCACAAAAACCAAGTATCTGCACCCAAAAACAAATCAAATAGCAAAAAAAGACAGACAAATACTGATCGCATAATGATAGAACTAGAGGAATTAATCGGCGAAATATTAAGGGATACCAGAGAAATGGTTCTAGGTACGGTGAACGGTAACACGCCATGGCTTTCGACTCTTGTTTTTGGGCACGACGATAGCTTCAACCTATATTGGATGTCAAAGGACGATACTCGTCATAGTGCGGAAATTGCTAAAAACTCAAAAGTTTCAGCTGTCGTCAACAAACAGCCCACCGGTGAAAATGCCAAAGGCCTCCAGATTGAGGGCAATGCCCATAAACTAGAAACAGCAGGAGAAATAGGTGCCGCCCGCGAGTTTTTCGCAAAAAGGGGAGGAACTCTGCCTCTTCCGGAGACCCCCACGGAGGCAGAACCCATTTCACCGGATTCCAGCTGGTACGTTTTAAAACCAACAAAAATTTACGTCTTCTACGGCCCTCTCTTCGGCTACGAGAGAAAAGAATATACCTCTTAAAAACATCAAAACATCACAATTTTCGCGATAGTGTAATTTTGTGATGTTTTTGTTTAAAATCCAAGGTTGCGATAAAACCTATAATATGATAGTATTCGACACCATGATTGAACGTGCGCATTTAGAAGCACTTAGAATTGCAGCAGAAACAGCCTTTAGTTCAACCAATGACGAAGAAGCTGATAATGCCAGAAAACAAATAGAGGCAATTTTAGAGCTTGAAAAAACCCGGAGGGAGATTTTTGCTAGATTCGGAGTATCGGATATCGTAAAACCGCATGAAGCTAAAGCCATAGATTTCTCAGCCGGACCACTTTTGAGGAAATTAAGGGAAAAAGCCGGACTTACGCAGATAGAATTGGCAGAGCTGATAGGGCTTCACAAAGTTGGATTAGTGGATCTGAATATGGCCACTTCAATCCAAGCATCAGAAAACTACGAAAGGTAGTTGAAGCTCTCGGGTTAGACGCACAAAGCGAAGAGGCAGAGCATCTACTAGAAAGCCGCATGCCCAACAGGGAGACCTAATCTTCTTTCAAGTTTACCTCTTGACAAAGTATTTCACTTTGGTGAAAAATGGTTATAGATGGTGACAAATGGTGATTCATCATCGATAAAGCTCCTGAAGAGTCGACGGAAATTATAGATAGCTAAAGGTCCTTCCAAGTTTACTTTCTCCGTCTGACTGCTGCCCGGGAGATTTAATTACCAAAAAAAGAGGTTGTAAGGGAGGAAAGTCCTCCTTCACTTAAGTTACGGAGGACAAGTGTTTCTGGGCAGCTACGAACCTTCATTCGATAAAAAGACTCGAAGAATTGCTTTACCAAAAAAAATACGTGACTATCTTGCGAAAAATGAAATCATCCTGTCCTTCGGTTTTGAAAACTGCATATTCGGATTCGACACAAAGAACTGGCAAAAACAGGCAAAACAGGAGTTATCTCGCCCTATTACCCATCGAGGGGCACGGGATACTCGCAGGTTCCTTTTTGCAGCAGCAGAACTTGTCACTTTCGATGATCAGGGCAGGTTTGTTATTCCTGATAGCTTACTTAAGTTTGCAAAAATTGAAAAACCGATTGTGGTTGGAGCCGGTGATCACTTTGAAATCTGGAATTTAGAAAGTTGGCAAAAGCACAAATCAAATTTGCCTCCACAGGAATGAAGTATCACGAATCGGTTCTTGTAGAAGAGGTAATTGATTATTTACAGCCGGAAAAGGGAAAGTCCTTTATAGACGCAACGATTGGAGGGGGCGGGCATACAGCAGAATTAATAAAAAGAGGTTCGAAAGTTTTGGGCATAGATAGGGATGAAGAAGCGGTCGAGCATGTTAGAGAAAATCAAAAATTAAATATTAAAAATAAAAAATTAATGTTGGTAAAAGCAAATTTTAATCAAATCGAAGAAACAGCCGTGAAATATGGCTTTAACCAGGTCGATGGTATTCTTTTCGATCTTGGCGTTTCTAGTAATCAATTAAATAAAGGAGAAAGAGGTTTTAGCTTCCAGAAAGAAGGGCCGCTAGATATGAGGATGGATAAAAATCTACCGATTAAGGCATCAGATATCGTTAACAATCTTGAGGAAAGGAGGCTAAGTGAAATCTTTAGTTCGTACGCTGAAGAAAAGTTTAGTTGGCCAATTGCTCGCGCTATTTGCGGCGCCCGTCAAATAAAGCCGATTACCGAAACAAAAGAGCTCGCAGACTTAGTCCGTGAGGTGTACAGGAAAAAAAGATTTAGGACTAAAGTCGATCCGGCAACAAAAGTCTTTCAGGCTTTAAGGATTGTCATAAACAGCGAGCTTCTCAATCTAGAAGAAACTTTACCGCAGACTACAAAAATACTAAGGAAAGGGGGCCGATTGGTAATTATAAGTTATCACTCGCTTGAAGATTCCATTGTCAAACGATTCTTCAAAGCAAGTATCAAGCTTAAGGTCTTAACTGCAAAACCGGTCGGCCCGCAAGAGATTGAGATTAAGAGAAATCCGAGGTCAAGAAGCGCAAAACTAAGGGCCGCGGAAAAGATTATAAATTAATTTGTTCTTTTGAGGAAAGTGGGGAAATTTAGGGCAGCATAAGTTGAAAAAACTTAAATGCTTGCTAGAACTGATTTTTTACCTAAAAAGGAAAACAAAAAATTGAGATTTTTTGGGAAAGCAAAACTGCAGATAGTAATTTATGTAGGGGTTTTTACAATGCTGGCACTGATATTTGGACAGCTTGTGTTTGCCAATAATCTGGCGACTGATGGGGAGAAACTGGCAAACATTGAGGATGAGATCCAAAAATTACAGTATGAAAACACAAGTCTGCGTATGCAGATTGCTAAAGAAACATCCCTCGCATATCTTTCCCAAGTTGCCCAAAAAGAAGGTTTTTCCCGTCCTGCAAAAATTGTCCGCCCCTAAGATCGTGAGCCTGCTAAACTAAAAGTAGGATTATGGACAGGATAAAGTTTCTGCAAATTCTTATATATATTTTTATAGCTTTGATTTTACTGAGACTTTTATATTGGCAGTTTATTGCAGGTTCAAAACTCACCCCAAATAGTCTGCTTTTGGATAGTGAAATTCCTGCGGACCGGGGGGAGATCTATACATCCGACAACTTCCCGATTGTTTCAAACCAGGAGGCTTTTTTGGTATATGCCAAACCTAGCGAAATGGATAAATCACCTGCTGAAATTGCCGGTATTTTAGCTCCAAGTTTAATTTCCGAAAAATATGCAACGGCAGGAGCATCGCTTTCGCAGGATGAACTTAAAACAAAAGAAGAAGAGATTAAGAATAAGGAAAAAGATCTTGAATCAAAATTGAAGAATAAAAACATGCTTTGGGTCCAGCTTACGAGAAAAATCCCAAAAGAAACAAAACAAAAAATAGAATCCGCAAAAATAAAAGGAATAGGCTTCGAAAGGGACGAAAAACGTTACTATCCCGAAGCTTCTATGTCTGCACAGCTTCTCGGGTTTGTGGGATCCGACAAATTCGGACGGGACATAGGATATTTTGGCCTTGAAGGTTACTGGGACCTCCAGCTTAAGGGAAAAAACGGACAGCTTGGGCAGGAAAAGGACCCTTTCGGCTTGCCTATTTTAGTGGGTAAATACCGGCCGATTGCTCCTCAAAAAGGAGCTTCACTCTACACTTCGATTGATAGGGTTATCCAATATATTGTTGAGGAGAAATTGCGTCTTGCTGTTGAAAAATATGGCGCCAAAGACGGAAGCGTAGTTGTTGCCGACCCTAAAACAGGCAATATTCTGGCAATGGCGACTTTTCCGACTTACGATCCCGCTCTGCGGACCGAATTTGAGGAAAAACTTTATAGAAACCCTGTTGTTGCCGATACTTTTGAACCCGGATCGATCTTCAAGCCAATTGTTATGGCCTCCGCCTTGGATTTGTCGCTTGTAGATCCTGAAACCAAATGTGACATTTGCTCGGGGCCAGTCCAGGTTAGCGGTTATGAAATATCTACCTGGAACAAAAAATATTACCCTAATTCGTCAATGATTGATGTTATAACCCACTCGGATAATGTCGGAATGACTTTCGTTTCAAAAAAATTGGGCATCGATAGGTTTTCGGATTACCTCTCAAAGTTTGGGTTCGGAAAAATTACTAAAATCGACCTTCAGGAAGAATCCCCCGGCTCAATCAGGCTTAAAGAAGACTGGAAGGAAATTGATTTGGCTACGGCTTCGTTCGGACAGGGAATAGCTGTGACACCGATTCAAATGGTGCAGGCAATTTCGATAATAGCCAACAAAGGTAAACTCATAAGTCCGAAAATTGTTACTAAAATAGATAATAATGGCCGTGCGGAAGAAATAAAAAGTAAAACTGAAAAACAGGTTGTTTCAACAAAAGCCGCAACCCAAATTACCGAAATGATGGTTACTGCCGTAGACAAAGGTGAATCAAGGGTATTTGCACCGAAAGGATACAGGATTGCCGGTAAGACGGGGACAGCCCAGATTCCCGTTTCCGGACACTACGACCCCAACAAAACGATTGCCAGCTTCGTAGGATTTGCGCCGGCAGACGATCCTAAATTTGTCATGCTTGTCAGGTTTACGGAACCTACGTCTTCCCCGTTCGGTTCAGAAACTGCCGCCCCCACTTTTTTTGAAATTGCCAAGGGAATCTTTGATTACCTGAGAATTCTCCCTCAAACTTAGGGTAAAATGAAATAGATGGCGGATCTTTCCCAGGAAGAATTCCAAATACACGAAAAAGTTTTAAAAGAGAGCGCAAAAAGCTATTTAAAAGTAACCACGGAAGATAAAATACAGGCAAATTACGGCTTTGAACAAAAATATCAAATAGCAGGCAAATATCCTGATTTGATTGTAACTTTTCCAAGTGGGGAAATAGTCATTGAGAAAATAGAGACGGAATCTACGGTAACTGAATCCCAATTGGTAAGTTGGAGAGAGCTAGCTTCTCTTGGGCACAAATTCAACCTAATTGTCCCTCTTACCAAAATTGAAGAAGCCAAAAATCTGGTTACAGGTCTTCCCGGCGCCAATGTCCAGGCCTTTGATATAAGCGGCGAGCATATCAACTGGTTTGGCCAGGCAAGATAAAAAACTTGCCTTTTCACCTATAAGTGCTAAAATACCCACCTTAGACCGTCTCTTTTTGGGGACGGTTTTTATTATGACCAAAGAATCAGAACCATACAATAATTTAAGAACATTTACTTATCAGGATAAATTAACAAGCGCTTCCGCCCTTTTTGCGGTAGCTATAGCCTTTGCCGCATCAGGAGCAGAATGCAATAGTACACCTATTCCCGCTCAGAAAAATAGCCAGGTGTTAACAGTTTCTGAAGCAAATTACCAAAAGCGGCAGGAAACAATCGATCAAGCTCTAAACTACCTTGACAATTCCCCGAACGAGATGCTCCAGAGCGTTTCATCCGGGATTAAAGCCTTAAATATTTCGAGCATAAACGGACATTCAAACCCCTTGCACTATCGGATTATCACAAGCGAAAATCTCTACTACGGGGAAAATTCTCACGGGCAGGGTATTTATTTAAGCCAGTATGCAAATCAGGGAGGCGTTGATTTAGTAATCGACCCAACCTTCGTCGAAATAAACGAAATAACTACTGAAGAACTTGCCATATTAATTGCCCAAAAGACACAGACTCTCGGAATAATCTTTTATGAAGATTATGCTTTTGATTCTCCCGAGGCATTAGCCATTGACCAAACTGAATGGCTTGTTCTTACACGTTACGTTCTCAATCCTTTGGAGCAAGCAGGGCAGCTGCAAAGCCCGAGACTTAAAGCATTAATCAATGGCCACGAGGATGAATCGCTGGAGTCCTGGCTCGCAGCACTTCCTTCCGGCGGATTTACTTCTTTAATCAAAAGATAGTTTATTTGCTAAAATTGGAAATACATGTGGCAGAAAATTAAAAATATTTACCACTTGTTTGTTTCTTTTGTCGCTACCATATATTTTGGTTTTCCTTCAAAAAAATTAATAGTTATCGGAGTAACGGGCACTGACGGTAAATCAACGACCGTTAATATGATTTATCACATTCTAAAATCAGCCGGAAAAAAGGTTTCGATGGTGTCTTCTGTAAATGCCCAAATAGGGAATAGTGTTTATGATACCGGGTTCCACGTCACAACTCCAAGTCCATGGGCGCTCCAAAAATATTTAAAAATTGCAGCTGACCAAAAGTCGGAATATTTCATCATTGAAACAACCTCGCACGCCCTGGATCAGTACCGTGTTGCAAATATCAAGTTTACTATCGCTGTTATTACAAACATTACGCACGAACATCTGGATTATCATAAAACATGGGAAAATCTGGCAAACGCAAAATTAAAATTGTTCACATACGCCCAAACATCTGTTTTAAATTTAGACGACAGATCCTATACTTTTCTAAAAAATAAGATCAGGGGAAAAATACTAACTTATAGCTTAAACAAGAAAAGTGATTATAGCTTGAACAATTCAAAAATAAAGCTAAAAATGCACGGGGATTATAATCTTTCAAACGCCCTGGCGGCACTCGCGGTGGCAACAAGCCTTGGAATTGCAAAATCAGTATCAGAAAATGCTCTATCTACATTTGCCGGCATAAAAGGCAGGATGGAAGAAGTGGGTCTAGGCCAGCCATTTAAAGTAATTATTGATTTTGCGCATACTCCTAACGCTTTGGAAAAAGCTCTTTCAGCGCTTAACGAACTAAAATCAAATAACAAATCAAAAATTATTGCGGTTTTCGGATCAGCGGGAGAAAGAGATTCTCTCAAAAGGCCTAAAATGGGTAAATCTGCGGCCAAACTTGCTGATATTTCTATTATCACCGCAGAAGATCCGAGAAGTGAAAGCGTCGAAGAAATTAGCAATCAGATAGCCGCTGGTTTTGTCGGTAAAAAAGAAGGAAAAGATTTTTTTAAAGTTACCGACAGGAAAGAAGCAATTGAAAAAGCAATCGGTTTGGCAAAACCCGGAGACATTGTGGCGACATTCGGCAAAAGCCACGAAAAAAGCATGTGCTACGGAAAAACCGAATATCCATGGGACGAATTTGCTGTTGTTAAATCTGCGATTAAATCGGCATTAAAAATATAATGCAAAATAAACAAAATTTTTCGGCAATTGTGCTGGCTGCCGGTGAAGGGAAACGCATGAAGTCACAAACTTCTAAAGTCCTTTTCGAACTGGAAGGTAAGCCGCTGATTCGGCATATATTTGATTTATTGACTAAAGTTAATCCTAGCCAAATAATCATTGTTGCAAACAAAAAAAATTACGGTGAAATTAAAAAACTTGTCGGTAAAAAAGCAGAAGTTACAATTCAAAAGGAAAAAAAGGGAACACTCGGAGCCGCAATAACCGGAATTAAATTAGTACCTGAAGAAATTAAAGATATCGCCCTGCTCTATGGAGATGACACCGCTTTTTATTTGCCTAAGACAATTTTGGATGTTTATAAATATCATTTATCAAAGGAGTCCGTACTTACCTTCATCAGCCTGAAAAAGGATACCCCCTCAGGGCTTGGTAGAGTCATCAGGGAAAATAGAAAAGTTACAGGAATTATTGAGGAAAAAGATGCTACAGAAATCCAAAAAAAGATTAATGAGGTAAATGACGGTGTTTATTTTGCACAAAAAACCTGGTTTGAAAATAATTACGGGAAAATAAATCCGTCACTGGTCACTCACGAATACTACTTAACGGATGTCATTGGGCTTGCAATTAGACAGAACAAAAAAGTCGAAGCCTATTTATTAAAAGATTCACACGAGTGGCATGGAATAAATACTCCGGAAGAATATGCTAAAGCAAAGCAAAAATTATCAAGTAAACTGCATTTCATGGGAATAGCCGGATCCGGAACATCAGCAGTTGCGGCTATTGCCAAAAAATATGGTTTTACAGTTGAAGGTTGCGATATTGATCCCAATTCTGCGTATATAAAAAATTTAATAGATATAAGGGTTCGAAAAGGGCACGATCCTTCACATATAAAAAATATTGATAAATTAATAGTTTCTCCGGCAATCCTAAAGTCCGACCCGAAGAATAAAGAAATTACAGACGCGAAAAAACTTAAAATTCCGGTTTTAACTTGGCAGGAATTCCAGGGATCTTATCTTCAGAAGGATAAATTTGTTATCGCTGTCGCAGGTGGATACGGAAAATCCACAACGACTGCTATGGTTTCAAAAATGCTAATTGACCAAGAACTTGATCCGACCTGCGAAATCGGTGCAAAAGTTATTGAGTGGGGGACTAATTTCAAAATCGGTTCATCAAAGTATTATGTCTGTGAAGCAGATGAATATAACGACAACTTTCTTTTTTGTGAGCCCGATGTGGCAATAGTTCTCAATTTTGCATGGGACCATCCGGATTTTTTCAAAAACCGGAAAGCGCTTATTAATTCCTATATCAAATTTATTAATCAAATTAATAAGAACGGCGTTTTAATTGTTGGGGAGGATCCGCAGCTGGGTGAAGTGTTGCCAAAAATCAGGAAAGATATAAAAGTAGTAAAAGTTTCGGATTTTGGGAAATACAACCTTTCGATAATAGGCGATTTTAGGAAACAGAATGCTGATGCGGTCCTTACTCTTGCTCAATCTTTAGACCTAGACATAAAAAAAGCAAGGTTATCGGTTGAAAGCTTCCAGGGTCTTTCCAGGCGCCTTGAGTACAAGGGGTCGATAAAGGGTTTAAGAATATACGACGACTACGCAGTCCAGCCGCATACAGTTAAAACTACGGCAAATGCCCTTAAGGAAAAGTTTCCAAACGAAAAAATCTATTTGGTCTTTGAGCCGCATACTTTTTCCAGGATCAAAATTTTCTTTAGTGATTTTGTCAAAGTATTAAAAGAAGTAAACGTTGACAAAATATTAGTTACAGATGTTTTTGCCGCCCGCGAAAAAGGGGACAAAACGAATCTGGCGAAAAACTTATCACAAAAAGTAGGCGGGAAAGCAGTTTATATAGAAAACCTGCCGAAATCCGCAAAATATATTAAGGATAATCTGCAGAAAGGTATCGTACTTTCTATGGGCGCTGGCAAAGCCTATATGCTATGGGATATAATATCCTCTGAAAAATGAGTGATTTGGAAGTATTAAAATCAACTCTTGGGGAACTAAGGGTCAAAATAGATGAGCCTCTTTCAAAACATACCTATTTTAAAATCGGCGGCCCCGCTAAATATTTTTTCGAAGCAAAAAGCATTGAAGATTTACTAATTGCATTAAGAACCGCCCATCAAAATAAAATACCCTTCGTTGTTCTCGGTGGGGGGGCGAATGTCTTAGTCTCTGATGAGGGATTTGACGGTCTGGTCATAAAAAATTCAACGCAGGGGATTAAATTGGTCGGAATTAAAGGTACGATTGGTAAAACCGGCAGGGGGATAAAAAAGGCGCTTATTTGGACTGCATCCGGAACACTTATGAACCAGCTTGCCAGGTTCTCAATTGATAACGGGCTTTCCGGTCTTGAATTTTTGCTATCCGTACCAGGGACCGTAGGCGGCGGGATTAAAATAAACTCCCACTATGAAGTCGAAAAAGGCGAGTTTATGGGAAATAAATTGGCTACAGCCGCCCTTTTTAATACCGAAACGGGCGAGATCAAAAATGTCGATAATAAATATTTCGAATTTAGCTACGACTCCTCAAAAATCCAAAAATCAAATGAAATAGTATTAGAAGCGACTTTTGCTCTCGATACTGCCGATAATCCCCAAACTCTCTGGCAAAAAGCGATGGACGATGTAAAAAGAAGAAACATGGAACAGCCAATAGGTGTTGCCTGCTCGGGATGTGTTTTCAGGAATATCTCCCACGACGACGCGATGAAGATTGCATCTCCCAATCTCACTACCTCAACAGGTTATGTCATAGATGCCCTCGGCCTGAAGGGGCAAAAAATCGGAGGTGCCCAAATTTCCGACAAGCATGCAAATTATTTTCTAAACCTCGAAAATGCAACAGCTTCTGACGTGCTAAAATTAATCAATCTGGTCAAAGAAAAAGCTAAAAATACATACGGCATCACTTTAAAGGAAGAAATCTTTTTAATTGGCAATTTTCCTAACAGTTTATCCGCTTAAAATGTCTGTACTGGTAATAAAAGGCAATAAAAAACTCTCAGGAAAAATTTCTGTTGCCGGTAACAAAAATGCGGTTTTGCCCATAATGGCTGCCTGTCTTCTTACAAAAGAAACCTGTATTTTAGAAAACGTTCCTAATATTTCGGACGTAAAAATTATGGCAAAACTCCTGGCTCTCGCAGGGGCAAAAGTCTCGGGGATCGGAACTCATAAACTTACGATTACAGCAGAAAATTTGGAAAAAACAATATTTCCGACTGAGCTGACGCAGAAATTAAGGGCATCTGTACTATTTTTGGGGCCGATGGTCTCAAGAGTCGGAAAAATATCTTTAGGTTATCCGGGTGGCGACATTATTGGCAGAAGACCGCTTGATACCCACATTCAGGCGCTTCGGGCTATGGGTGCATCTTTTCAAAATGAAGACAAAGCATTAATTGCTGCTGCAAAAAAATTGAAAGGGGCCAAAATTTTTCTCGAGGAAGCATCCGTCACTGCAACCGAAAATGCGATAATGGCCGCTGTCACGGCAGAAGGCCAGACAGTTATCAAGAGGGCAGCTTCCGAACCGCATGTAGTTGATTTATGTTTATTTTTAATTAAGATGGGGGCACAAATTTCAGGAATAGGATCAAACCTGTTAAAAATTAATGGAGTAAAAAAATTGCATGGAGCATCTCACAGCATCCGGCCAGACCATATTGAAGTAGGAACTTTTGCGATTTTAGCCGCAGTCACAAAAAGCAGGCTGGAAATATCACCGGTTATCCCCGAAGACCTAAACATGATTTTATTAACTTTGGAAAAATTCGGCGTCAACCTTGAAATAAAAGAGGATGTCTTAATTGTGAAGGAAAATAAACTTAAATCCGTTGAAAAAGTCGTCACCGGTGTCTGGCCGGGTTTTCCGACAGACCTTATTGCCCCAATGATAGTTCTTGCTACTCAGGCTGAAGGAGCAACTATCATCCACGACTGGATGTATGAATCACGCATGTTTTTTGTCGATAAATTGCTTTCCATGGGAGCAAAAGCAGAAATTGCCGATCCTCATAGGGTGTTGGTATACGGCCCTGCAAAATTAAGAGGTCAAAATCTTGATACACCCGATATTCGGGCAGGAATGGCACTTGTTATTGCCGCTCTTTCTGCTGAAGGCAAAAGCACAATAGATAAAGCGGAGTTGATTGAAAGAGGATACGAAAATCTAATAGAGAGGCTTTCAGCTCTTGGTGCCCGCATAGCTAGCGCCTGATGTCTTATAAAATTTTTACTTCAGAATCGGTATGCTCAGGCCACCCGGACAAAATTTGTGACCAAATTTCGGACGCAATTCTTGACGAATGTCTAAAAAAAGATAAAAACAGCCGCGTTGCAGTAGAAACACTTGTAACTACCAATAATATAGTCCTTGCCGGCGAAATTACGTCTAAAGCAAAAGTTGATTTTGCAAAGGTTGCTAGAAATGTAGTTAGGGATCTTGGATATGATGACCCTATTTATCAATTTGATTATAGAACGGTAAAAGTTAAGACGCTTATCCATTCACAATCACCCGATATTGCAACTGGTGTAGAAACTGGTGGAGCGGGTGATCAGGGGATGATGTTCGGTTATGCCTGCGATGAGACACCGGAGTTTATGCCCCTCACGATTAGAGTTGCCCATCAGATCACCAGAAAAATTGATGAAGCAAGAGAAAGCGAACTCAAATACCTTAGGCCCGATGGGAAATCCGAAATCACATTTGGCTATTTACACGCAAAGCCCCATAAAGCCCTTAAAGTAATTACAGCTGTCCCGCATGATCCGAAGATTTCCCAGAAAAAAGTTGCCCGGGACATATATGAGGTAGTCGTTCGTCCTGCCCTTAAAAAATTCGGTTACAAAATTGACTTTAAAAATACCATTTGCAATGGAACCGGCAAATGGGAAATTGGCGGACCGTCTTCAGATGCCGGCGTTACGGGTCGAAAGATAGTAGTGGATAGTTATGGAGGGATGGCCAGAATTGGCGGGGGATGTTTTTCCGGTAAAGACCCAACCAAAGTTGACCGTTCAGGAGCCTATGCCACAAGGTATATTGCCAAAAATATCGTAGCGGCAAGGTACGCGGATCGCTGTGAAATGCAGATTGCATATGTAATTGGGAAACCGGAACCCATTTCAAAATCTATTGAATCTTTTGACACTGAAAAAGTGTCGATAAAAAAAATTGAAGAATTTGCGGAAAAACTTCTGGATTTATCAGTAAACGGTATTATTACCGGACTAAACCTAAGAAGACCCGTCTACAGACAAACAGCATCCTACGGTCATTTCGGGAATCCTGCATATTCTTGGGAAAAAGTCATCGGATGAAAAAGAAACTTAAGGTAGCCGTGATAATGGGAGGCAGATCATCAGAGTATGCAATTTCTATTATGACCGGCAAAGAGGTTGTCAAAAATTTAAACCAGAAAAAATATCAAATTCAATCCATTACCCTTCCAAAATCCGGCTCCGTACAGCAACTTTTTAAACTTAAAGAAAAAGTAGATATTGTTTTTATCGCAATGTATGGTCAGGACGGTGAAGATGGAACAGTCCAGGGATTATTAGAACTTCTTGACATTCAATATACGGGTTCAAAAATACTTGCTTCCGCTATCGGCATGGATAAACTTTTTTCGAGGAAACTTTTTATTGAAGCAGGTTTAGATGTCCCGAGATACGCCATAATAAAAAAAGGAGAAAAGATTAACGAATCTGCCATGAAACTTGATTTTCCCCTTTTTATACAGCCAAACAATCAAGGCTCTGCTATTGGTGCAAGTCTAGTAAAAAGGCCAAATGGTCTGAAAAAAGCTATTGAAAAGGCACACGCATATTCTAATATCGCTTTAGTCGATCAATATTTAAACGGAACAGAAGTAACCTGTGCTGTGATAGGAAATGATTCGCCTAAAGCGCTTCCTATTGTCGAAATACAGCCTAAACACGAATATTTTGATTTTGAATCAAAATATGATGCTATTTTGTGCGACGAGATAGTACCAGCCAATATTTCAAGGTTTCTCACCAGAAAAGTAAAAGAGACTGCAATAAAAGCTTACGAAGTAGTCGGTTGTATGGTTTTCGGCCGTGTGGATATGATTATTGTGAGGAACAAAGTGTATGTACTTGAAGTAAATACACTTCCCGGTCTTACCCTGGTCTCACTTTTTCCAAAAACCGCAAAGACTGCAGGAATCACTTATCCTATCCTTTTGGACAAAATAATTAATCTTTCACTTCAAAATGTTAATTAAAATAAAAAAATTACTTGGAAGAGAGTACATTCCTCTCAATAAAGTAGAAATTGACAGGAAAGCGTTAATTTCCAATTACCGTTATCTTTCGTCAATCAACAGAAGAATAAAAATTGCCCCTGTTCTAAAAAGTAATGCTTATGGTCACGGATTAGTTCAAATTGCCCAAATCCTTGATCAATTAAATCTCCCCCTGCTTTGCGTTGACAGTTTGTTCGAGGCATACGAGCTTTTAAAAGCGGGTATAAAATCCGAAATTCTTATCATGGGATACATTCACCCGCAAAGCCTTAAAGTGAAAAAGCTCCCTTTTTCCTATGCAGTTTTTTCCGAAGAGCAATTGGAAATAATTAACGAATTTCAAAAAGGGGCGAAGGTCCACCTGAAAGTTGATACTGGCATGCATCGATTGGGAATCCCGGTGGATCAGCTGGAAGATTTTGTAAAAAGACTTGAAAACTTTCCAAATGTTAGAGTTGACGGTCTTATGTCCCACATTGCCTTTCAGGAAGACCCCGGTAGCAAACTTTCCAAAATACAAATTGCCAATTTCCAAAAGGCGCGGAAAATTGTTGAAAAGTACGGTTTAAGACCAAGATGGTTTCATTTGGCTGCCTCAGAATTTTTCCTTAAGGCAAAACCGCCCGATTTTGCAAAACTAGGTAATTTAATCCGTACCGGTTTGTCTTTATACGGCATTGACCCGACGCAAAAACACAATAAACTTAAACCCGTTTTGAAACTTACTTCCCAAATTATCCAA
>Ga0210057_1001173_pt1 | contig 40580 bp, 46 predicted proteins | sample CryGeyCG2114_010_2_FD_183968 | JGI IMG/M metagenome (GOLD analysis project Ga0210057, IMG submission 183968) | Groundwater microbial communities from aquifer - Crystal Geyser CG10_big_fil_rev_8/21/14_0.10 (SPAdes) (version 2) | ecosystem: Environmental > Aquatic > Deep subsurface > Groundwater ... | reverse complement strand
AGCGGTTTGCCAAAATCAAAGAGTTTATTTTGGGCAGAAAAAAACAAAGGACTCCCCATTGGTAATTTGACATCGCAATTATTTGGTAATGTTTATCTTAATGATTTTGATCATTTTGTTAAACGGACCTTTGTTTCAGACACGCTTGTTTCGGGAGCGCTTCCCTCTGATTTTGATAAAAGGGCAACAGATGCATGGAGTCGTTATAGTGTTGTGGCGACGCCGATTGATTCTGCTGGTTATGCCCCGCCTACCCTTACTCGTTCTTTGAAAGGAAATTTTGATGTAACTGGAATGAGTATGTCTTGGATCCTGCCCTATCCTCGCAGTGCAGGGTAGCCAACACGATGGGCATATGTGGAAAAAGCCACTCGCTATAGAGACGATGCTGGTCTGCATCTTTTTAATTCGACTTCATCGAGTGTTCTTGGTTCTGTGGGGGCTTTTGTGCATGATTATGGTACCAATCTTCAAAATATGACCGTTATTGATGCCGCGGGTACCAGTTCCTTTGCTGCTGTTGCTGTTTCTTGGGTACAACCCGAATACTGGGTTGAAGCACGTTTTGAATGGGACGGGACCTCTCTTAAAGCATGGTTCAAGCGTTTGCAAACGGGGGCTACTATTGGACCTTATACTTTTACACCAACAGGCTTGAGTGATTTATCTACATATAATTATATGGTCCTCACTTATTATAATGGTCTTAATCAGGCTGGTTCTGGATATCTTGCTGGTGTGTGGATTGGTGATATAACTGAAGATTGGCCAACGTGGTAGAGGGAATAGAAAATAATTTTAAGTTATGAATTTTCTTATCTGCGTCTGCCTGCCGGTAGGCAGGGCAGGCAGGCGACTTTAAATTTATGAGTAATGGGATAAAATAAAAATATGCAAGGGATTTTTCTTTTTAATAAACCGGTAGGGATAAGTTCTGCTGGTTTTTTAAATCAACTGAAACGAAATTATTTTGGCAAGGTTCCCGTGGGGCATGGGGGAACGCTTGACCCATTGGCAAGTGGCTTGTTGGTTGTGGGAGTTGGTAAAACATATACTCGCCAGCTGAGCACGCTTTTAAAAGATACTTCAAAATCATATCAAGCCACCATTGTTTTAGGTGCTACGTCCCAAACCTATGACGGGGAGGGTCCCATCAGTAAAACAGTAGGGGCTATTTTCCCTGATGATAAAAAAATTAAAAAAATGGTTGCTGATGTTGCTTTGCGCACTAAACAGATTCCGCCTATTTTTTCGGCCATAAAAAAAGAAGGGAAGCGTGCGTATGATGAGGCGCGTGCTGGGAAAAATGTAGTGTTAGAGTCGCGCTCGGTTTCTGTTCTGTCTTTTAATATTGAATCCATTGTGCAAAAAAGTGACACAGTTGAGGTTGTTGTGTCTTTGTCTGTTTCTTCTGGTTTTTATGTGCGTAGTTTTGCGCACGACGTTGGTGAGGTTCTGGGTGTGGGGGGATATTTGAAGGGGTTGGTGCGGACACATATTGGAGAATTTTCTTTAAACGAGGCGCTTGAGGCGCAAGATTTGGATGGAGAAATAGAGCTTGTTTTTAGGGTTTTTGGAGGGGTTGTTGGCGTTGGATATCGCTTATTTGCCGACAAAACGGCTCAAAAATGGGCTCTGGGGGGCTTTGCACGCAACATAGATGGAAATACGGTTGAAATTGTGGGGCAGGGTAAAATGGCTGTTTTGAGCGACTTTTTAGAACAGCTTAATAAGGGCCCAAATGGGGCTGTTGTGGGGAAAACCGAGTCGTATTTTAGAAAGAAGGGAGAGAAAAAATATGGTTTCAAATTTTAAATTACAAATTCCAAACCACAAATAAATTTTCTCTCTACGAGAGATCTGCCGCAGGCAGATAATATTCAATGCTCTAAACGTTTAACCTGTTGTTTTTTAGGATTTGGATATTATCTGTGATTTGTTGCTTTAGATTTGGTGCTTATTCTGTAAATTTGTATTATACTTCTTACAGTAATCGGCTAAGCACAAAGGAGGGTGTGTCATGTCAGATTCTATTAAGATTCTTGTGAGCGATGATGGGATGAGAGAAATGCATTTGCTGGGGTATAACCCTGTCCGTGGATCTTCTTGTTTTTGTGATGTAAAACAATTTTGGGGATGCGCATATTGGATTCCTCAAAAACTTATCTCTCATCTAAAAATAGATTTACATGGGCGGGGAATACAATTCTTTATCCCAAACGGACACGAAGACGAAATACTTGTTTCTTTCGGATCCACCGAAGTTCCCCAAGCGGCCAGCTAAGGCCGCTTTGTTTTATAAAAAGCAAGCCGATACATTGTGTGTATCGGCGGAGAACAAAGGCAACACTTTCTCATGATGATGAGCGTGGAGTCTGCATGTTGCCGCCCCATTCAAACAAGGTAAAAAGAGCGAGAAGAACGAGGTTGAGCGTATGCATTGCTATTGCTCCAATAATTGAGGCAAGAAGAAAAAGTCCCTTGCCAACTGCGCGAGCCAAAAAGCGTTTTATATGGAACATATTTTACCCCTTTCTACTTTTTATATTCTCATTTTTTATCTCTTTGGTCAAATGTTTTGTTTAAATTTTTAGTTACCCTACCTACACCTGCCTGCCGATAGGCAGGGCAGGCAAGCAATTTTAAATTTTAATTTGGTATTTATTATTTCTGATACCTCATACTATATACGATATACAAGATACTTTATACTTTCTTGCTCTTTTGAATTTTGTTGAGGATTTTTTTGACTTTTTCTATGCTTTCATCATCCAGTATGGAAATGGCTATTGCTGATGGATTTATTTTTTTGAGTGCTGTTAGTTTTTTTTGTATGTCCTTTTGGGACACTTCATCACTTTTGCTTAAAAAAAGGTACTCGGGTTTTTTAGCAAGTTCTTTGTTATATGTGCGCAATTCTTTTTTGATGGTGGTGTAGTCCTGTTTGGGGTGAGGGGACTGTGCTGAAATAAAATGAAAAAGAATTCTGGTTCGTTCAATGTGGCGTAAAAATTGAATACCTAGTCCTTTGCCTTCTGCTGATCCTTCAATAAGGCCGGGAATATCGGCTAAGATAAGATCAAAATAAACACCCAGGTTTGGCTCTAGGGTTGTGAAGGGATAATTGGCAACTTTGCTGTTTGCGTTGGTGAGTTCGTTGAGCAAACTTGTTTTGCCAACATTAGGAAGACCCACAAACCCCACATCGGCGATGAGTTTTAATTCCAGGCGAAAGGTAAATTCTTCACCAGGAAGGCCGGGTTGGAATTGTTTGGGGGTTGTATTGCGTGATGATCTAAAATGAAAATTACCTCTACCCCCAATACCGCCCCGTGCCAAAAGTTCGCGCTGTCCAATAAGAGTTATGTCTGTTGTGTTTTTCGTTGTGAGGTTGTGTATTTGGGTACCAATAGGAACTTTGAGTATAAGGTCTTGTCCATCGTGGCCATCTCTAAATTGACTCCTGCCTTCTTGACCGTGCTGAGCGGTAAGGTCTTTTTTAAAGCGGAATTGGTTGAGCATGCTGATATCAGATACACCTTCTGCAAAAACGCTTCCGCCTTTACCACCGCTTCCGCCTGCGGGCCCTAGAGACATAAGGTTTTTATTGAATGCAACAGCACCTTTACCACCATTGCCGGCGGATACATTAATTGTGACGTCGTCTATAAGCATGGTGATAGTATAGCGTATAAAGCGAGGAAACGTATAGCGTATAGGAAAAAGAACATAGGAATATGAGAATAATGAAACAAGTTTAAATTCCCAATTTTTAATTTTAAATTAGATGTCAAGTTTCTCACGATCGTGAGAAACTTGACACAAGGCTGATTATTTTGACAAGAGAGAGGGGTGGATGTATGCTGGAAAATAGTAAGCGAAAAAAGGAGACAAAAGCCATGTCAGAAAGTCCTGAGGAGAAGGAATTGAAGCGAAGAAGAAAGTTCTTGAAGCGAGAGATGCAGAAATTGGGGCATATTCCTAGAGAAAAAAGTACATTTATGAGCAATCAAGTTATCTGTTCGTGCGGTTGGGAATGTATTCCTTTTTGGGATGGAGCATGCTTTGCATGGGATCGTTGGTATGCACATGCCGGAACTGTGCTTGAAACTCACCAAATCCATCTTGATTTTGGAGATGCTGATGAGCAGTCCTCGTTGCAGGATAATCCTGTTCGAGTCTGACATGAGCACACGAACAGCGTTTTGGAACTGGATAAGGCATCCTAGTGTCTTTGGTAAGTTTCCTATTTAGCCCGCCTCTCTGTAGGCGGGCATTGTTTTATATTGTTTGGATTTAAGGAGTGTTGAAAGAAGGGAATTTTCATTTTTTGCTAAGCGTGACATTTCTTCACGATCGTGGGGGAATGTCACGCTTAATTTGGGAATGGTTTTGGTGTTGAAAAGGGGGTGGTTTTTTGCTACTCTTTGCTGGTTAAGTGGCTTTTGGTTTGAAATTCTTTTCCAAAGCTGCGGGATCGTCTAATGGTAGGACACATGCCTCTGGAGCATGGTATCTAGGTTCGAGTCCTAGTCCCGCAGCCTTGGATGAGAAAGAGATTGGTTTTTATTGTTGGTATAAATTATTGCGATGTAGAAAAAAGCGAGAGTGTTACGTTGCAGGGGCACTCTGAGGGTGCATCTTGAGGTTTGGTTTGATAATCAATATTGAAGCGAGTGAGAATTATGGAATCTCCTTTTTGATAGCCCGTTTGACAGGCGCGTTATTGAGGGGTCTGATTTGGTGCGAATCGTTCCGCCACAGCACTAATAACAAAAGCTTTTTATCTTTTTTTCTCCCAATGTTTTTTGATTGGTCTGGAGCTTTGTTTGGAGCGAGAGCCAAAAGAAGGGCCTCGTCTCCTAGGAGAAAAAGAACGCTCTGATCTTTCTGGGCCAAATTTAAAAGACGAAGGCGGTGGCAGGGTTGGTATTTTTGAAACGGGCAATGATTGTTTGATTAACCGTTCAATAGCATAAACATCTCCGCGCTGATTTGGGCGGGCAAAAGATATAGCTGTTCCTTTTACGCCAGCTCTGGCTGTGCGGCCAATTCTATGGACATAGTCTTGCGCGTTTTGTGGCAGGTCATAGTTAAGAACAAGCTCAATGTTTGTTACGTCAATTCCGCGTGCGGCGATGTCTGTTGCAACAAGTACTCTGTACTTTCCGGTTTTAAAGCCTTCTAGGGCTTCTTTTCTTTGACCCAGAGAACGATTGCCGTGAATTTCTGCTGTTGTGTATCCCAAGGTGCGTATGAAAGTGGCTATCTTTTTTGTGCTGTATTTTGTTCGTGAAAAAACCAATACTGAACCGCGATATTCTTGAAGGGTCTTTTCTAACAGGCGAGGTTTTTCTTCTTGGAGAACAAAGAATAATTTTTGGGTAACGTCTTTAACCGTTGTGCCAGGGCGAGCTATTTCAACCCTGATTGGAAGTTTTAGATATTCTTTGGCAATTCTTACAATTTCTTCTGGCATAGTTGCCGAAAAAAGCATTGTTTGGCGATTATGTGGCAGAACAGCAAGAATCTTTTTTAACTGGGGCGCAAAGCCCATATCTAAAATTCTATCTGCCTCGTCTAATACAAACATACTCACTTTTTGCAAAGAGAGTGTTTTTTGTGAGAGGTGATCAAGAATGCGGCCTGGTGTGCCAATGATTATGTGTGGTTTACGGCGCAGAGTATTTATTTGTCGAAAGATAGGTTCACCGCCAATAATGGTGGCGGTTTTAAGATGGAGGAGAGAACCAACCTTGCGGAGTGTTTCTTCTGTTTGTATGGCAAGTTCACGCGTTGGCACAACGATGAGTCCTATACCAGAGCCACCAAGAACGTGCTGAATGAGGGGGATACCAAAAGCGAGGGTTTTCCCTGTGCCGGTTTGGGCAATGCCCATAAGGTCTTTGCCTTCAATTGCAACAGGAATTGCCTGCTCTTGAATGGGCGTAGGAACTTTAAAATTGAGTTTTGTGAGGGCAGATAGTATTCCAGGTGCAATACCGAGTCCATAGAAATCTTCTTTTGTTTTCATTATGACCACATTATAGCAGGAAAAAAGGAATAAGGAAAGAGGGGTAAGGAAAAGGCTAGAACATAAAGACAATTTTTAATTTTCAATTTTAAATAGAGAGGTGTGTTAGTTAAGTAATAAAATAGAAAGATTGAGGATGGTGGCAAATGCTACCCAGGCGATATAGGGGAAAAGAAGATAAGCGGCTATTTTTTTTATTTTATAAAAAAGAGTTGTTGTGTAAAAAAGCAGTGCTAAAAGAATAACTATATCTATAAGTCCCAGCAAAGGACTTTTGAGCCCAAAAAAGAGAGGCGACCAGATTGCGTTAAATGCAATTTGTATCCAGAATAATCGGAGAGCCTTGTTTCTCGCACGCGAGGACGGATTTTGCCATATGAGAAAAACACTCACGCCCATAAGTAGATAAAGAAGAGTCCATGCTGGCCCAAACAGCCAACCAGGAGGGTTAAACGACGGTTTTGTAAGTGTGGCGTACCACGTGGTAATTGATGATGCGGTAAAAAGTGTTCCCAAAACTCCCGCCAACTGTGGTACGATCAGCGCTACGATAAGGCGTGTGTACTTCATAGTACTAAGTGTAATAAATAATACTGCTTTTTTGTAGTACTATAAAGGGAATAACTCATGAATACCCAAACTGATGAAGCGATTGTATCCCTCGTTAAAAAGGGCGACACTGCGTCGTTTGGTATTTTGGTAGAACGATATGAAGAAAAGATGATTCGGTATGGGAGGAGGTTTCTTTCTAATCGCGATGATCTTGTGGATCTTGTGCAGGAGGTTTTTATAAAAGCGTTTACCAATATCCAGGGATTTGATACATCATTGCGGTTCTCGCCCTGGTTATATCGCATTGCACACAATGAATTTGTGAATGCTTTAAAAAAGAAGAAAAAAGAGCCGCTGTCTTTTTTTGATGATGTGGATACGCTTTTTCCGCATCTTGTTTCTGAGAAAAATCTTGAAGACGAAGCAGAACAAAAAGAAATGCGCCTTATGTTGGAGAAATTTTTAGACAAGTTGCCGTCAAAATATCGCGAACCGGTGGTGTTATATCATTTTGAAGAAATGAGTTATCAGGAAATTTCTGAAATTTTGCATATCCCCATATCAACAGTGGGGGTGCGTTTGGGTCGAGCAAAAAAACAGTTACAGCGTTTTTACAGTAAGTCACAACAATCATCATGATACACAATGAAAAACAAACAATAAAAGAAGAAATCCTTTCTCGCATACGAGAAGGGAAAACTGCCATGGTACCACGGTGGCGTTTTGTTGTGCGGGCAGTGTTGATGGCTATGGGGGCTATTGTTTCTGCTTTGGTTATTTTATTTGTTATTAGTTTTGTTGTATTTGCGATACGTCAGACGCGTGTGTCATTTTTGCCGGCATTTGGATCGCGGGGAGTTGGTTTATTTTTAACCTCACTGCCGTGGCTTTTGATTTTGCTTGCGTTACTCTTTATTGCTGTCTTTGAAATCCTTATCCGGCGGTATGCTTTTGCTTATCGGCGCCCGATGCTTTTTTCATTGGTAGGCGTTTTGCTTTTGATGGCGGGTGGAACTGCAATTATATCGCTTTCGCGTTTTCATGAAAGTTTATTTGAATACGCACAAAACAAACAATTACCCTTGGCGGGGCCACTATACAGGGGATTTGGCGGTGAACAATTTAATCATTTATATCCGGGTACTATTGTGGAACTTACTGATAGTGGTTTTATTTTGGCAGAACCAAACAAAAGTACTACTACCATTATTGTAACACCAGAAACACGTTTTCCGACCGGCATTGATTTTGTCCAGGGGGATAGTGTGGTGGTTCTTGGAGACAGCGATAATACAACAGAGGGGGTGATTTTTGCTTTTGGCGTTCAACGCGTTGATAGAGTCCTGCGATTGAAACCGCATATACCTAATTGGCGTCGTTTTGATGCGTCTTCCTCAATTGTGAAATAATTTTTTTGTGCGGTTGTAGTAATAGATAGTCAGTGAGCTATAGTAAATATCTTGGTGCGCACCATCTATGGTATTCATCGTAAAGGTCCCTATAGCTTCTGGCCTTGGTAGTAATAATACAAAACGCACCACATGAATAAGAGAATTGTTTTGTACGCGCTGTTGCCCGTGTTGGGGTTGGGAGTTTTGGGAGGTGGAGTCGCAATGGCTCAGGGACTTTTTCAAAATGCCTCACCCGATGAAATGGCAGCTGCACAAGAATCTATGTTTGAAAGTAAAGCAACGATTCTTGGTATAAGCATTGACCAATTTAAGAATGCATGGGCACAAGGCAAGAGTATTCGTGATATTGCTCAAGAACAGGGCATAAGCGAGACAGATCTGCAGGTGCGTATGCAAGAAGCACGAAAGCAACGCACGCAAACGTTTCTTTCTACTCTTGTAGATAAAGGCGTTCTCACCCAGGCACAAGCGGATGCACGCCTTCAATATATGGAAACAAACTCTAACAATAGGGAAAAGTCGGGTAAAGGTTTTCGAGGCATGTTTCGCTAGCTGACTGGAAAACAGGTACACAAGCACACACAAATGCATGATAAAAAAAGACGCGGGCAGGGCCGCGTCTTTTTTGGTATACTTAAGGTATATGGAAACACAACAAACAAACCACGAAGTTGCTGTTTTTGGTGGGGGATGTTTTTGGTGCACTGAGGCTGTTTTTACAATGCTAAAAGGGGTTGAAAGTGTGACGCCGGGATATGCGGGGGGAAGCGTTGATAACCCAACGTATGAGCAAGTATCAAGTGGGACAACGGGACATGTGGAAGTGACGCGTGTTGTATTTGACCCCAACCGTATTGGATATAGGACATTGCTTTTAATTTTTTTTGCATCGCATGATCCCACAATACTTAATCGACAAGGTAATGACGTGGGTACGCAGTATCGTTCTGTTGTTTTTTATACTACTCCAAACCAAGAGCAGATAGCCCATGATTTTATTGATAAATTAAACAAAACAAGCATACAAGGGGCGCCTATTGTAACCAGCGTTGAGCCACTGGAAGCATTTTTTGAAGCGGAGGATTATCATAAGAATTATTACAGCACACACTCAGATGCACCTTATTGTCAGCTGGTTATTAACCCTAAACTTGATAAGGTTAAAAAAAAGTTTGCGGACCTCTTAAAAAAGGGGTAGCATAAGAATATAAGTAATATCTTCTAGTATATGACATATACCATTATTATTATTGTTTTTGTTTTGATTTTCATTACGTTGCGACAGGTTAATCAATATCAGCGTGGCGTTATGTTTACGATGGGGCGTTTTACGGGAATTAAAAATCCTGGATGGCGCGTTGTGGTTCCTATATTTCAGCAGATGCGCAAGGTTGATATGCGTGTAAAAGCGGTTGACGTGCCAAATCAAAAAGCGATAACAAAGGATAATATTTCAGTTGGTGTTAATGCAGTCATCTATTATAAGGTCTCTGATGCTGACAAGGCTGTGTTGGAGGTAGAAGATTTTTTCTATGCTGTATCACAACTTGCGCAGACAACTATGCGTAATGTGGTGGGTGAGGTTGAGTTAGATGATTTGCTTGGGCAGAGAGAAAAAGTTTCTGAGCGTATTCGTAGTATTGTTGATGCCGCCTCTGATGCGTGGGGGATTAAGGTTGATAATGTTGAGTTAAAGGACGTTGCATTACCAGAGGATATGGAACGTACCATTGCAAAACAGGCAGAAGCAGAACGAGAACGACGGGCGGTTATCATAAAAGCGGAGGGAGAAGTTGCAGCGGCGGAAAATATGGCAAAGGCGGCTCATATTCTTGCTGGGTCAGATGGCGCGTTGCATTTGAGAACTTTGCAATCCATAAATGATTTGAGCTCTGATCAATCCAATACGGTTATATTTGCGGTGCCTCTGGAGGTTTTGCGAGCTTTTGAAAATATAGCAGGAAAAAAATAAGACGTTGGCTATCAAAAACAAAACAGTCCCGATAAATCGGGACTGTTTTTTGATTCTTGGCGTTATCTTCGTTCGTCTGAACGTGGTTCTTGGGGACGAGCTTCGTTCACCTTGATGGTGCGGCCGTCCAGGTCAGCGTCGTTCATGCCAGCGATTGCAGCTTCTGCTTCGCCGTCATCTTCGAACTCCACAAACCCAAACCCCTTTGATCTGCCAGAGAATTTGTCGGAGATAACCTTTGTTTCTGAAACAGTTCCGAATTTTGAGAATGCTTCACGCAATCCGTCTTCGGTTGTGTTCCATGACAGGTTTCCAACATATAATCTCTTTGCCATGATTTGTTAAAAAAAACTTTTATTTCACCATAAGACAACCTTGCTCATCCCTTTTGGTTCCCCCGAAGTATGTCGGGTATAAAGGGCACCTACAGTGACGAGGTTCATTATATACCTGTGTGAGAAAAAAGTCAAGGGGAAAAGGGGAGTAGACAATAAAACATTGAAGCATAAAAGCATTAGAGTATCTAGATAATAAAACAATTTTTAATTATGAATTTTTAATTTTAAGTTGGAGACAAAGAACACAGAGCATTTAAACAATAAAACATAAAAACGATAGAACAAAAAAAAGGCCCCCGCAACGACGCGGGGGTGGGGAAGGAAGGAGGTTGGTCTGATGTCCTCTCTGGTGGAGAACTGTTTTTATTATATAACAATATGGAAGTAAATAGCAAGTGTACAAACAAGGGAAAATAGAAAAACCATCCAGACACATCGGGATGGTTTTTAGCGGTTTTTGGCCGCAGGGTGCTAAGAGATAAGTCTGCTGGCGGAGGGGTTGCAAGATGGATTGCGATCCTAGAGCCGTTTTCCTCCACCAGCAGATATGGTTATTGTACCAGCATTGGTTTGTAAAGTCCATATCAAGGACACAATACGTCATTTAAACAATAGAACATAGAAGCATTGAGATAATTTTAAATTTGAGAAAATAAAAATAAGAAAACATAGAAAATCCTTTTAATTTTAAAATTAAAAGGATTTTGTGGTAGAATTGTTATATGGCAAAAATAAGAGAAGTTAGAATCGCTTATACTGGCGGAGGGAGTGGGGGACATGTTTTCCCACTTTTGGCGGTTGCCTCTGAGGTAGCAACGCTTTTGAGTGGGCAAGGGCGACTATTTCGGTCCTTTTATTTTGGTGACGCGGGGCAATATGGATCATATTTTGCTCAGGATCATTTTGTTATAAAACATATCGCGTCTGCAAAAGTACGGCGCTATTTTTCTCTTTTAAATGTTGTTGATTTTTTTAAGATTCCTATTGCGTTTGTGCAGGCGTTTTGGCATATATTTTGGGTGATGCCTGACACACTTTTTTCTAAAGGTGGTACCAGTAGTGTGCCGGTAGTTTTTGCGGCGTGGTTTTTTAGAGTTCCTGTGTTTGTGCATGAGTCTGATTCAATACCGGGTTTTTCTAATAGTTTTAGTGCTCATTTTGCAAAGAGGGTGGGGGTTTCGTTTGAAAAGGCGCTTGAGTATTTTCCTAAAGATGGGAGTGTTGCTTTGGTGGGCAATCCCGTGCGTCGCGTTTTGCTTGAAGGGGCTGACATTTCACCAACGCAAGCAAAAAAAGTTTTTGGATTTGGAGAAGATATGCCACTAGTTGTGGTGCTTGGTGGATCACAGGGGTCGGCGCGTATAAACGATTTCTTTTTAGATATTATTTCTGATTTGATTAGCAAATATCAGGTATTGCATCAAGCGGGTGCTGATAATTTTGAAGCATTTAAAGCCGAACTTGCAGTTGCCTCTGAATCTTTTATCCCAGAACAGCGGTCGCGTTATAAGGCGGTAAATTTTTTGGGTCCAGCGGAAATGAAAGATGCGCTGGTAGCTGCTGATGTGGTGGTGTCGCGTGCGGGGAGCGGGGCAATTTTTGAGATTGCAGCTATGGGCAGACCCTCTATTTTGATTCCTTTAAAAGAATCGGCGCGCAACCACCAATTTTTTAATGCATACGAGTATACTCACAATGGCGCGTGTGTTGTGATAGAAGAAGACAATTTATCTTCTGCGGTTTTTTTGGAGCAGTTGGAACTTTTACTTTCATCTTCTCAAAAGTTATTGACAATGGGGGAGAGGGCACATGCGTTTGCTAAGCCGGATGCGGCTGTTGTTATTGCACAGGAAATGCTAAATTTGGCAGGCAGGGGATAAGGAAAAAGGACAAAAGGAACAATTTTAAATTATAAATTTTCAATTTTAAATTGGGAACGGAGAATAAGAGAGAAAGGACAAAAGAGACGTGTGCAGTATAATGAGACAAATGTATACAGTATTGGGAACAATATCATACAAATTGGGCAATTAATTTCGTAATTAATTACTTACATCCCTCCAGAGTTAACTCTGGAGTAAAAAAACAGGCGACCGCGAAGGTCGCCATTGAGGGGTAAAGGACTCAAGGGTGCTTACCGAGAAGGTTGTGGCATGTCGCAATCGCTTTGTTGAGTGCTTTGATGATGCACGCAAGTGTCACCACGGCTCCTAGGCAAAGCACTGTTTCTGCACCAACCACAAAACCATTTAAAAAGGTGGTTTCATGCATTTTTTGTCTCCTTTTCTATTTCCTTCCACCATCTTCGCTTAATTGCTTTACGTTGAGCCCTATATTTCTTTCGGATGTGATCTTTTTTTGATTCAGCTACGAAGATCAATACAGCTCCACAGAGAACGAATGTAAGGGCGAGCCCGCCCTCGTTTAAAATGAGGAAAGTAAATCCTACTCCGTACAGGAAAGTTGCACTTATCACTAGTGTTATGAGTAGTGTTCTTCTTTCTTTTATTTCTTTTTCTCTTAGGGGGCCAAGCTCTTGCCAAATGTCGGTGCTTTTCATATCTCCTCCTTGTGGATTGCTTTTTTTATAGTAATAGAATGGGAATTTTTTGTCCAATTTTATTCTCTATACCCTATACTTTATACGTTATATTCTCTTTTTTTATCCCTTTACTGCCCTTCTTTTATGGGATAGAATTGTCGTATGGGTGAAACTATCCCAGTACGCGTGCGTATGGCGCCTTCTCCAACGGGTTATTTGCATTTGGGGACGGTTCGTACAGCACTTTTCAACTATTTATTTGCCCGCAAGGAAGGCGGTGCTTTTGTTGTACGTATTGAAGATACTGATCAAGAGCGGTCACTTCCTATGTATGAAAAAGATATATTAGAAGGTCTTGCTTCTTTGGGACTTGTATGGGACGAAGGCCCCGATATTGGGGGTGCTTTTGGGCCTTATCGACAGAGTGAGCGTTTGGATATTTATGAACGTTATTTGCAACAGTTGTTGGATGAAAAAAAGGCCTACTGGTGTTTTTGTTTAAAAGAGGATTTAGAAGAAGAAAAGAAAGCTATGCTTGCCTCTGGGCTTTTGCCTAAGTACGGAGGAACGTGTCGTCATCTTACCGATGCTGAAATTGAAGCAAAACAAAAATCGGGACTTGGGGGTGTTATTCGTTTGGCTTTAAGCGGGGGAGTGGCTATTGAATTTAATGATATTATTCGGGGCAAGGTTTCTATTAGCTCAGATACAATAGGGGATTTTATTATTGCCAAAGGGCTACGTGCTCCGTTGTATAACTTTGCAGTAGTTGTTGATGATGCCCAAATGGAAATATCTCACGTGATACGTGGAGAGGATCACATCACTAACACACCAAAGCAAATTGTTATTGCAAAGGCACTTGGGTTTGATTTACCCAAGTATGCTCATTTGCCCCTTATTTTAGCGCCTGATAGAAGTAAATTATCAAAACGAAGCTTGGAGACATCGTTTAATGAGTATATAAAAGATGGCTATCTTCCTGAAGCACTTTTGAATTTTTTGGTTTTGTTGGGGTGGCATCCCCAGGATGATAAAGAATTATTTTCTTTAGACGAAATGATAGAGTCATTTTCTTTAAAGCGGGTGCAAAAAGCTGGGGCAATTTTTGCCATGGATAAGTTGGATTGGTTTAATGCTCAATATATACGATTATTATCTTCAGGTGAGCTTATTGTGAGGCTAGATAAATTTGTCCCCAAAGAATGGACTTCTGATAAAAAGAGGTTTGAACGTGCTCTGGCTGTTGAGCGAGAACGGATGCATACATTAAAGGATTTTGCTACCAATGCATCTTTCTTTTTTGAGTTGCAAGAGTACGAGGCGTCTTTATTGCAATGGAAAGATACAATGGAATTTTCTGATGTTAGAAATAATTTAAAAGAAATACGGACTATTTTAGAAGAAACGCCCGAAGAATTATTTACCTTAGAAGAGCTGGAAAAGTTATGTATGCCCCTTGCCGATAAGATTGGCAGGGGAATGGTGCTTTGGCCGCTTCGGGTGGCTCTTTGTGGAAAACGCACTTCTCCGGGACCTTTTGAAATTATGTTTGTTTTGGGAAAACACGAAACGTTGCAACGAATAGATAATGCGCTTGCTTTGGTTGGGCAAGATACACTTGTATGATTCACACTATTTTACAAATGTTAAAACAAACGGCGCTTGTTTTTTTTGCTTTGGCGTTGCTTTTGAGTGGAGGAACTATTGATTTTGTTTTTGCTGCACCGGCAGATCCTTCACTTCAAGCAGAAATTGATGCAAAAAATCAAGAGCTTGAACAAATCAATAAAGAGATTGTGGATACGCAATCAAAACTACAAGAAACGCAGGCACAGCGCCAAACGCTTTCTTCAGAAGTTTCGCGTATAAAATCAAATATTTCTCAGATTAATTTGGGTATAAAATCCAGTGAGGTTGCGGTTGATAAATTAACGTTAGAAATACGATCGTTGCAGGGCGATATAGGCAATGCAGAAGTTGATATTTCTCAAAAGCAAATTGCGGTTGGAGAGCTTTTGCGGCAGATCCAGCAGGAGGATAGCGATGGCATGCTCTTTGTGCTTCTTAAAAACAATACCCTTTCGGATAGTTTATTTGAAATGCAGGCGCTACGTGATTTATATAGTAGCTTATTGGTGCACATAGAAGAACTTAATACTTCTAAGACACATTTAGAAAACGTGCTTGTCTCGGCCTCTACTAAAAAACAAGATAAGACCACCGAGCAGATTAATTTACAGAACAGAAAGGTTATTTCCGAAAATTTAAAAAAAGACCAGGAAACGTTTTTAGCGGAAGTAAAAAATAAAGAACAAGCATACAACGATTATGTTGATGAGTTAACGGCGCGTCAGATTGCCATTGCTCAGGAAATTGCCGATATTGAAGCCCGTCTTACTGAAAAAATTGACTTTAAAAATTTGCCTGAAAAATTACCGGGACTTTTGCAAACCCCTATAAGCAAAGGACTTTATATCATCACACAAGGGTACGGAGCGACAGCCTTTGCGCGTAAAATGTATGCGAGTGGATTTCATAACGGTGTTGATTTAGGCGCTCCAGTAGGAACACCTATATATGCTTCAGAAGATGGTGTGGTTCTGGCGGCAACCAACCAAGATAAATATTGCTATAAAGGGGCTTATGGACGTTTTGTTGCTATAAAACATTATATGGGTCTGACAACGCTCTATGCGCATATGTCGCTTTTTGTTGTAAAACAGGGGGATAGTGTAAAGCGCGGGGATCTTATTGGGTATGTTGGCAATTCGGGTCTTGCTACCGGAGCTCACTTGCACTTTGGCCTATATGATTCTGAAACTTTTTATATAGGACCTAGTAAATCGTGTGGCCCCCAGATGCCATTTGGAGGACATATTAATCCATATAATTATACGATTTTCTAGCGTATGAAAACATTTTTTACCCTTCTTGTTATAGTGCTGCTTGTGGCGGCCGGTTATATCTTTTTCTACGATCAAGGGAAATTGTTTTCATTTCGTAATACCAATGGATCTAATAATATCTTTTCTTTTAATGGAGATGCTTCTTCTACGGTTGGGGGCGTTGTAAAGGATCTGTCGGACAAGGCATCTTCAACTCTATCTGATGTTGAAAAAGCGGCGCAGGATGCTTCTTTTGGTGCGCGCCAAACGTTGCTGGATAAAGTACAGGAGGCGGTTATTGCTCCTATAGAAGACAAGTTTAAGAGCTTGCTTGGACTCTCTACTCCAGAAAGCATTCAGGGTGCAGTATCTAATATTGTTTCGTTTGCTTCTAGTACCATTGATCAGTATGGTGGTGTTGGTTATGTTGTTCATGCGGGGGATAGCATAACGTTTAGCATCAAAAATCCTTTTGTTGGACTTTCTGTGAATACTTCTTATTCTGCTGCTTGGGATGGCGAGCACATAGAAAAAGGAACACTTACTGATTCTTCAATTAAAATTCTTTCTCACTCGTGGGATCAGAAAGGGGAGTATGGTGTTGTGTTTGATTTTATTAATGGCGATAAAACATTGCATCAAATACTGCCTGTTGTTGTATACTGATAAGGAATAAGGGGTAAGGGGTTAGGGATAAGGAAAAAAGACACAAGGAAAGAGAAGAAAAGGAATAAGGAGCGGGGGATGAGACAATTTTAAATTATTAATTTTCAATTTTTAATTGGGAATAAAAAGTAAAAAGGTTTATAAAGTCGTCAGTCTATAAAGTCTGTAAAGAAATAAATCAATAAAATGGGCTGGCTGAACGGCTCATGGGAGTGAGCCGTTGGATGAGATTACATTTTAAATTATCAATTTCAAATTAAGAACAATGAATTTTTCCCTGTCTTCAATTTTTAAAACAATGTTTGCCCCAATTATATCTTTTTTGCAAGACAAAGGACTTTGGGACCCATTGGTTGGGGTGTGGCATATTTTTACCCAATTTGCTTCTGAATTGTTTAACTGGATTGGGCATACGTTTGATGTTACCAAACTCGGTAAACTTCTTCTTGCTTTTATTGTTTTTTTAATAAAGATATCTATTGGAGCGTTTCATCTGCTCGCGTCTCTTATCTCTTGGATTGGTGGATTGTTTTCTTGACGCTTACATTGTTTTTGTTGTACTATAAAGTTAGCATTACATAGAAAGGGGAGTAGCTGATGCACTATCGAACACGTGTGAAGATGTTACATCGTGAACTGGAGAGAATTGAAAAGAGAATTCGTGAAGAAAGGGTTCGTTTGCTTGGTTCCGCCTCTTGGAATCAGCAAGAGGTTATCATGGATCGGATTAACTGGCTTATTGTTGAAAAGGAAAAACTTGAACAGGATCTGCGTTCGCTCCGTGTCTCTTAGAATCTTAGAACACGATAGCAAACAAAGAGTTAGGGGCGTCTTGGAAAAGGCGCCTTTTGTTTACTATATTATGTCGCAAAAGGTATATTGTGCGACAGTTATACAAATGAGGAAAGGTGCTAAAAGGCCACTCCCCTTGATATAGATGGATAAAACCGATAGAGTTTTAATATAGACATAATAAATATGAAAATAGGTATCACTATTGCCGTTGTTCTTGTTTTAATTGGTGGGGCATTTTTTGTTTTTAAGCCCAATTTTGTGTACACAAGCATATTGACTCCCCTAGGGCTTTCTACCCCTCCAGAGACCCAAAATTTGCCCAATGAGGGCATATTAGAAGATGTGGCATCTTCGTCTTCTGTCGCTCTAAGTTCTTCTTCTACGGCTGTTTTGGACGAAGAAGAAGAAGTTGATTTGGCTCCTTCTGGTATAGAGGGCAAAACAATGGATGCTCAAAAAGACCTTTCTTTAGAGAAGGTTGTCGATGTTACTCTTGAGAGCAGTAGTACATCTTCTTCTAGTACCTCAACAGGCTCTGTGGGGTCTTCATCTTCTTCTTTGGGGTTTGTCCCTATGGAGATTGTCCCCCGCGATATTGATTTGCGGTCAGTGGTTGGTATTTATTGTACGTTTAAGGATGAAAAAGGAGACACGCTTCTTGGGAGGGGCTCTGGTGTTATTGTCGGCGCAACTGATGGTTATATTTTAACTAACCGGCACGTAGTGGATCCTGCATACATTACGTGGGCATACGGAGATGATTCTTATAAGGGGTATAGTTTGAATGGTGATTGTACGATTTCTTTTTTGGATGATGAGCGCACACTAGAGCCCACACAAAAAGCGCAATACCCTTTTTATGATATAAGCGCGGTTGGCTATCGGTATGATTTTGTGGCACATGTTGTGTACACTCCTTCTGAGGATGATGGACTTTCACAGACAGAGGAACAATATTTGGACTTTGCGTTGTTGAAACGGACGGCATGGAATGAAAATAAATATTCTTTTGGAAAAGACGTACCAGCACTTGTTTCTTCTCCCTTGCTTGCTTTTTCTCGGCTTGCTGAGGTGAGTGCTATTGTGCCCGGTTTTGCCTATCAGGCGATTGGTGATAATGCATTTACAACTTTGCGGATGCTTCCTATTAATGCAACCATTGTTGAAACGTATTATTCAGGGCAGGGGTATTTAAAAAATCATCCCTTTGTGATTTTGCTACAAAACGAGCGAGACGCTAGCCAAGGACGCTCGGGCTCCCCTATTTTTTATAATGGCTACGTAGTTGGACTCTATCAGGCAACTACAAAAGCAGATATCACACACACAGCGCTTTCAGAAACGTATCAGGTGGCTTCATTTCCTATTCTTTCACTGCTTAAGAAGAATGGATTTTCTAGTGCGTTGGATGCAACCTACACACTTGATGGAACGCTGTGGTAGGAGGCAATTTTCTTTGGTAGAATGGACGGATGGATTATTTTAGAGATGTTGATCATTTTAAAAGTACGTGTGGGTACGATATAGAGGGATTTGGATGGGTCCCGCGCGTTACTTCTATTGTATCTATTAAGGCAAAGCCGGCGTTGTATAAATTTTATGCAGATCTTTCTAGTTTTGCTGAAGGTGAGGCCATAAAAGAAAAGTCAGCTTCAGAAGGAACTCTTATTCACGAGACAGTTGAGGGGTTTTTGATTGGCCAGTCCCCTGCTGTTGATGCTTCTATTAAACCGGCGTTTGATGCATTCTTGGATTTTTATGAAAAAAATAATATTCAGGTTGATCCTGAGTATGTTGAAAAGCGTTTAGTTCATTTTGATGAACGTTATGCCGGCACGCTTGATGCTATGGCGCTTATTGGCGGCAAATTTGGTGTGATGGATATTAAGACATCATTAGCCATTTATCGTGATTATAACTTGCAGACATCGGCATATATGGCGGCACTTGAAAAGGACTTCCCTACTCTGCAGACGCGGTGGATTTTGCGTATAGATCAGCATAAAGTATGTCAAAAATGTGGCACTACACTTCGCGTGAAAGGTGGGAGAGAAAAAATTCGTTTATCTTGGGAGAAAGGAAATAGCGCTGTCCGGAAAAAAGCTCAAGAATGTTCCCATGAGTGGGGTGATTTGGTGGGCGTGGTGGAACTACAGGAGTTTCCTTATTGGAGAGATGACTTTACTGCCTTTTTGGGTGCTAAAAAATTATGGGAATGGGAAAATGAGTTTTGGCTTAAGAAGGCTGGTTATTTGCTGAGCAAATAATTTGCTCAGCAAGGCCCGTGGCCTTGCATGACTTTGCAATCTTTTGTGCCGACAAAAGATTGCATCAAAAGCGGCAAGCTTCACTTCATCCCTTATACCATTGGACTTTTGGCTCACTACACAACAGAACTCACCCCCACCAAAGGTGGGGAGTTCAAACACCTGTTGTGTTTTTGTTATACAAACAAAACCGCTTACCCTCATCTCAATGGTATAGAAGGGATTTTGTGGGCTTGAGTATAAAAATAGTAAGAGGTTTTATGGTCGCATTGTGGGTCCAGAGGTAAAAATGGTCTATCTCTATCTCACTCTTAAATAAAAAACAAAGTCCCGGCGTGAGCCGAGACGGAGGGGCAAAGAGATTGTCGCATAATTTTTAGTCTCCAAGTATCCAATCGATGCCCAGAAACAGGAAGAGGGAAAGTCCCAGTGCAGCAAAAACGATCCCCAGGTTTGCTTTGTCTGATAGGAGACAAGTAATTCCTGCCACAAGCGTGATTCCTGCAACGAAGCAGAAAACAACTCTCACCTTTTTTTTCATAGCGCCAACTCCTTTCTTGTCTTGGGGGTAAATCACTTTGGGAAAGAACACCAATCGGATGACTGCTGTCGTTGTTGCTATAATGAACAGTGCCCAGAGCCACTTACCAGCTACTAGATCAAAAATTGCTATACCTGCCGATGTTACAAGAATAGAAATAACAACAATCCTCTTCCCCCATTTTTCCATTGAGCCACTCCCCTTTCTTCTGTGTGTGAACTGTATTTATTATAACTATCTTTTCGGTTATTTGTCAAATGGGGCGTTGAAGCATTTAAGCATTTAAGCAACAAAACATAGAAGCATCAAAACAGTATAAACAGGATACCAAGTTCTGTTTTCCTTTTGTCCTTATCCCTTATTCCTTCATCATCGGCGTTATAACCGGAGGTTGGTTTTGGAAGCGGTCAATGACGTCTTTAATGAGAGGCACTACAATAGCTTTTTGATAGAAGGGCTGATTTGATGGTGCTTGCAGTATTGGGAAGATGAGCGATGGGACAATAAGTTCTTCTGATACATTGTCGGTTGGTATCCACGCTTTCAAATATCCTCGCTGAGGCGTCCCCAAAGGAACTTCTATAATATTTGTGTTGGGGCTTTCATAATCAAGTCCTTCGCTATAAAGTTTTCTAATTCCTCCCTCTTGAGCAAGGGCAATAATGGCGTTGGTGTCCTGAATTGTTGAATAGAGTGAGCTTTGATATGTTTGGGTAGCAAGTCCCCACAGGCTTGATACGCGGTGTGAATCGGCGTTGATGGTCGCACTTATTCCTGTTTTATTCCCACTTTCATCATAGACATACTGATCGTTTATTTTAAGCGGAAAAACTACCTCTACGCCATCGGGTATATATACCTGTGATTTATTTTCTGTTTGGGCATATATTTGGCGCCAGTCGTTAATTATTTCTGGGTCGCCGTAGGCGTTTGTTTTAATATTGTGTTGGCTGATAAAGTCCTGGGCAATGCGAGCAACGTCTTGGTTTGATGGCAAGCTATCGGGCGTGCGCGGCGTGTACGTGCTTGGTGTCGTTGGGCCTGGTGCTTGTTGCCAATTTTGGTAGAAGGCAATACTTCCTCCATTTAAATCTATATTGATGCTATAGCCAAAGTTACCCGATTCGGTTAAAGAAACTGATTCTATAGTGGGGTTTGAAAATGTTTTTAAATCAACTAATCCAAGTCCAAGAGATTGAATAATAGTTTTAATTTGTGTGTCTATGTTTGGGCTCCTAACTTTTTTTAGAACAGCAAGTGATGACTGGTCTACAGAAAAATCATCTCCTTTGTATACATATTTGAAAACATCAACGGCGGGAATGTCTGATGGGCGTGTCCCCGATTTTGTTATGCCGCCACCAGCGCCAACTCCTAAGGGGGTGGGAGCGTTTGGGGCGCTTTCTGTACCACCCATACCGAGAGTATTTATATCGGTGGAGGCCGGGGATGTTTGAGACAAGATGTTAAAAGCTCTTTCTTGTGTTGGAATAATGTCTACGTTCCAGGGATTTGTTTTTGGTTGGTTAAAAACACCAATCGCGACAAGTGCAATAATAGCTATTGCTCCAAGTAGCACTGGAGCTAGCGTTAACAATCTATTTTTTTGCCGTATTGGTTTTTGCATAGTTGCGGCATGTGCGAGCAGATGTTGTTTTAATTCTTGTTTAAATGATTCATCAAATACCACGTGAGGGCGCGCTTTTATAATATCCTGGATAATGACGCGTAATTTTTCTTCGTGGGCTTTGAGTGTTGGGTCTATGGCAAAAAGCTCTTTTAAAATTGTTTCTATATTTTCTTTCATATATATAATGGATGTTTATAACATTCTTACATTCGCAAGAATGTGAGAATGTTGTTGTTTGGTTAATTTATTTATTGAGTAATTCCCCACAGTGCGCAAATAATTGCTGTGATGGAAAATTCTTTTTGTATTTTTGCTAATGTGCGCATATAAATTATTTTGCAGTTTCCTTCGCTTTTGTTGACGATTGATGCTATTTCTTTATAGGGCAGATCGTCCCACAGGCGTAGTAAAATGATGTCTTTTTGTATGGGATCAAGTGTATCCAGATACGCTAATACTTTTTTTGTCTGCATGCTATTTTGAGCGTCCTGTTCTATGGTGTTGGCCTCTCCTCTTTCTTCTATATCTTCAATGGCAACAAATCGTTTTTGTGCACGCAGGGTGTCTATCATGGTGTTGTGGGCGATGCGGTACAGCCATGCAGAAAAAGTTCCTTTACTACTTTTAAAACTATGGATATTTTCTAATGCCTTAATAAACGCTTGGCTGGTTATATCTTGAGCGGTGTCTTTGTTTTTTATGCGTGTGAAAACATAGCTGTATATTTTTCCAATATATGCCTCATATATTTCTCCAAAAGCCTCATAGTTGCCTTTTTGGCATTTTTGTATGCTATCTTTTTCTTTTTGTTGCATGACTTGCTGTATATACTACGTAATAGAAGCTAAAAACGTTACTATTGGGACATGTATTTTTGTATCACAATAGGCGGGTGAGAAAGATCGCGTGCGGTGATGTATCCGAGGGCAAAACTGATAAGTGCAATACAGGCAATAAGAGCGCTGAGCGCGAGTGACTTTTTGTTTTCTTCAAACCACTTTTTTGTTCTTTTGAGACGAAGGTGCATGTTAGCCGATAGTTAATAGCAGAGCCATAATGGCAATACCAAAAATAATTGCCACAATTTGTCCCATTGAATCTTTTAAACTTTGATCGCACGCCTTTTCATGCAAGGCTGGAATAAGATCCGATGTTGCGATATATAAAAATCCTCCGGCAATGATGGGAAGTAAGTATGGTGTTAGGTTGGTAAGTGAGGGGCCAACAATTAATGTAACAATGGTTCCTATAATTGCGGTTGTTGCAGAAAGTAAATTGAGCCAAAGCGCTTTTTTTACTGAAAGCCCACCGTGAACAAGAACACCAAAATCACTTATTTCTTGAGGTATCTCGTGCAATAAAACTGCCAGTGATGTGGCAACTCCTACGGGGATGCTAATAAGATAGCTTGCCGCAACCGCAATACCATCAAGCAAATTATGTACCCCATCCCCCACCAAATTCATAGTCACCAAGGGATGAGTGTGTGTCTGTGATGTTTCGTGATGACAATGGCGCCAGCGGATTATTTTTTCTAAAAAAAGAAAAGCTACAAGTCCTCCCAAGACTAAAATAGGTACCAAAAGCCCCTGCCCAATAGTCGCATACGATTCGGGGAGTATGTGAAAAAAAACATCTCCCAAAAAAGCACCCACTGCTAAACTCACGAGTATGGATACAATCTCGTGAATACTGTGTTTTTTGAGGGTTAGGGTGATAATACCAACAAGAGAAACTAAACTAATGATAACGGTACTGACAATTGCGTATAGTGCGATCATATTATTCTAGATATTCTTTCCAATAGTTATATAACTGCGCGGTTGAGCGCAGATCTCTGCTATTATAGCGTGCGATTGTTTCAATGTCACCTTTTTTAAATAATTTTTGGACGTCATTACCGGTAACACCCTGCTCTTTGGGGCTTTCTATACCAAATGCTTTAGTCCACATATGTAAATTAAACTTTTTTCTCATTGCGCCATAAAACGTAAGCTGGTCGTAGAGATCTATGTGCTTTGCATTGTCTGGTTGGTAATTGAGATATTTGTTTGTAAGTAGATTTTTGCTGGGGTGGATACCAAGGATAGCGGAGCGTATCATCAAAAACGGTACGTCAAATTGTCTTCCGTTAAAAGATATAAAGTGATGGTATGATTTTGCCAGTTCCCAGAAGCGCTCTATAATGAAGCGCTCGTCTCCTGTTTCAAGGGTTATGTCATCATCTAATTTTTGGGGTAGTTTCTTTTTTGATTTTCCTGCCGAGAGCACTATTCCATGCTCTGTTTGAGGGTTAAATATGCCTATGGCAACAATTTCTCCGGTTAAGGGGTAAAAACCAAGGCGATCTTTTGTTTCTTGCTTTTCTTCTTCGTCTTGAGCAAAGGCAAGTAAATATTCTTTTGAAACGTCGTCAAAAGAGTCAAAGTCTTTGCCGATGGTCTCTATATCAAAAACTATCTTTGGATGCATTGACATATGGGGTTAGTATACCCTATAATGAGCAACGTATAAAAGAGTTATTATTGATTATTGTATATTAGCTTATAGGTAATATATGGCACATACAAAGCAGCTCGGATCCTCTAAAAACCTGCGTGATTCCGAGTCAAAACGATTGGGTATAAAACGCCAACAGGGGCAAAAAGTAAATGCTGGTGAGATATTAATTCGTCAGCGTGGTACAAAATATATAGCGGGACTAAATGTTCGCCGTGGCGGGGATGATTCTCTCTATGCCGCGCGCGCGGGTGTGGTGTCGTTTACTAAAAAGAAAAAGAAGAAGTTTGACGGAAATTTTCGGTATGCAACGATGATTAGCATAGTGACTGCATAAAAAAAGCCCCAAAAAGGGGCTTTTTTTTATTCTGCTTCTATTGTTATGTGGATTGTTGCGGGCGTTGCCCATTGGGAAGGTCCTATTTTGATAGGGATTTCATGAGGCCCCAATTCTTTTATTGGCTTTGTTTTTATATGAAGTTCTTTTTGTGTGAGACTGTTTTTGGGGTTTTCTTGATTGAGTAGTTGGGTAATTTTTTCTACTATATCTTTTTCTTGTACCGATGAAAACACCCCCCCATCTTTTGAGGTTTTGACACTAAAATGGAGAGGAGTTTTTTCTAACAGTACCTTAGCATCTTGAGATTCTTTTATTTTTTCTTCGTTTTTTTGGTCTTCTCTTTTTTTACCTTCTTCCCATTTTTGTTGATCGTTTTGTCCTGCTATGCATGCTAAGCCCTTTGCTATCAGAAAATTTCTTGCGTAACCGTCTGATACGGTTACCACTTCACCGGCCGTGCCTATTTTTTCTACTGTTTTTAATAAGACAACTTTCATTTGAGTAATGTTTTAATTGCACTGGTAATAGAGGTGTCATCTCGCGTGCTTTGAGGAGCTTCTTCTTGTTGAGGCACGGCAATATCGGGCATAATACCGTTTTTATCTATCATATTGCCATCTGGCGTGAGCCAGTGAGCTATGGTTATTTTTATCATTGATCCATCACGCAGTGGAATAAGTTCTTGCACCGTTCCTTTGCCAAAACTTGTCTCTCCCATAATAATTGCATTTGTTTTCTCTTGCAGGGCTCCAGCAAGAATTTCTGATGCCGATGCTGATCCTTTGTTAATAAGCACTACAATAGGAAAATCACCCAGTAACCCAGGCCCGTCTGAAGTATAGGAATCGTTTTGAGCTGGGTCGCGAAACTCTTCTTTTACTACCACTTCTCCTTTGGACAAAAACCATCCTGCAATCTGAACACTGGCATCAAGGTATCCGCCTGGATTATTGCGTAGGTCAATAATAACCCCCGTTGGTTTTTGTAAAAGTATCTGCATTGCGGCTTGGTAAAATTGGTATGGTGCCGGTTCGTAAAAATTGGACAGCTTAACGTACGCAATGTTGCCGTTGGAATCTTTTTCTCCTTTTGTATTTAGCCAACTTAGCTTAACGCTTGGTACTTGGATAATGTCTCTTATAATAACAACGTCTTTTGGTTCTCCTTGGTTGTGAGAGATGGTGAGCGTTACGGACTGACCTTTTGGTCCTCGTATTTTTCGTACCGCATTTTCTACGCTAATGCCCGTGGTACCAACTTTGTCTATCTGTAAAATAGCGTCGCCTGGTTGTAGGCCAGCTTTGCTTGCGGGGGTATCATCAAGAGGTGCTACCACAATGAGCTGGTTGCTTTTATCTAATCCAATTTCGGCTCCGATACCAGCAAATTGCCCGCTAATATCTTCGTTAAACTGCTGGGCATCTTGTGGGGCAAAAAATGTTGTGTGTGGGTCTCCTATCGCACTAGTGAGCCCCTCTATTGCGCCATAAAGAAGCTTTTTATTGTCATCAAGGGCTGATGGGTCTACGTATTTTGATTTTAAATCACTCCATGCTTCCCAGAAGGTCGTAAAATCTGTGGCGTTGTTTTTTGTTGGGTCCACAACACCTTGAACGGTAATTGTATTGGGTCTTTGTTCTCCCTGTATGACACCTGAATAGTAAGAAAGTCCAAGAGCTCCCAAAATAAGAACGACACCTACTATAAGTTTAGATGCCTCTTTTATAGAATCGTGTATTTTCATATTTACAAATTGTATCATGTTTGTTTTGTTTGTCACAACCAACACTCTTGCTCTTTTTCCATCTTTTGTGTATAATAGTATCAGAACTCGTCCTCCGAAGCTTCAGCGAAGGAGGATAGAAAGGAGGAGAGTTATGACTCTCTTTGATGGAATTTTTGGTGGTGTTGCTTTCGCCTGTGCTCTCCTCGTTTTTCGCTGGGTAGTCAACTCCAGCAAGCGAGAACGGCACGTTCCGCTCTGGTTTGAACGTTTTCGCCAGAGCGTGCGGCATCCGATCTACTAGGGGTCCCTTCGGGGATTCCTTTCTTTTTCTATGGGCAATAGAAAAAGAAGAAGTTTAAATTTTCAAATTTTTAATTTTAAATTAGGAACAGATAAATAATAAAAACGGAGCCGTGTTGACAGCTCCGGGTGCTTGAGTGGTCCCGCGGTGTCTTTTGAGCGCTGATGGATGGCAGTTAGTGCGCTATCAAAAGGTCGCTGGGACCGGGGTTGTGTTGTGGCTGGCTCTCATCTTCTCCGCTTAGAACTTGGTCTGCTAGAGATGATATTTTGCCAGACACCTGACGCGATTTATATCGCGCCTTTATGGGTTGGGAACCCTACTTCCTGCCATCACTACATGGCGCCTGGCTAACCACCGACCTTAACGGTGTGCTTGGCACTTTGTAGGGGCGTAGTTGTGCTCCCACCGTGCACGAATGCATATTAGCATACTTGTAATAAAAAGTCAAGTAAGATTAGTGACTGGTGACTAGTGATTAGTGTTGAATAATTTTTATCTGCGCAGAAAGTACTCTATCAGTTTCCTTTTCGTGTCTTATACTTTATACTTTTGTTTCTTTATACTTCATACGTTGGGGCAACCTTGTGTAATGCGTCTTTTTTCTTTACAATCAAAGAGAATGACAGATATAGATAAGGACTACATTACGACGTTAAAAGAGCGTGGAACAAAAAGCCACGCCTATTCTAAGCATCAGTTGGTGGGGCTTATGATCGCCGATTTGTTAGACGATAGAGAGCACAAATCCTTTTATATGCGTCTTGCGCGCAGTCGTAATATATCCTCTATTCTTTCTATTGCACGAGACGTTTCTGAGCGCATAAGCGTTTCACAAAAAGGTGCTTATTTTATGAAGATACTTAAAGAAAAGGGCTTTTTAGAAAAGCTTCCACAAACTCAAAAAATACCCAAAAAGAAAAAAACAAAGAAGAAATCTACTCAACCCTCTTTTTTTAAATAATGATTCAAGAAAAAAATAAAAAAATCTATACGTTTTCTGAAAAGAAAGATCAGATTATTCTTCGTTCGGTTTTAGACCCTTTTGATTTTGATGCGTATTCTCAAAAAGAGATTGATGCGTTGGTGCGGCATATGCGCACGATGATGGTGCGCAATAATGGCATTGGACTTTCCGCTAACCAAATTGGCATCAATGCCCGTGTATTTGTGGCACAGCTTCCCAAAAAAAATGGACGCGGATACGAAGGAAAATTTTATGCTGTTTTTAACCCTGTTTTAAGCAAACGTTCTCTTAAAAAACTTGATGATGAGGAGGGATGTTTAAGTATTCCTGGTATTTATGGATCTATAAAACGCGCCGCAAAGGTTACCTTGGATGGTTTTGATAAAAATAAACGCAAGGTACACATTGTTGCATCAGGGATGCTTGCGCGCATCTTTCAGCATGAGATTGATCATTTAGACGGTAAAGTTTTTGCTGACTCTGCAAAAGATCTTTTTACCATAGAAAAAAGCAATTACTAATATGCGATTTGCATTTTTTGGGAGTCCTGTTTTTGCACAATATGTTTTAGAGCAACTTATTGAGGGTGGACTAGTTCCTTCTGTTTTGGTGTGTAGTCCCGATGCGTTGGTTGGTAGAAAACAAGAATTAAGTGCACCCGCTACAAAACATTTTTTGATTGAAAAGAAAATTGATACTCTTATTCTACAGCCGCCAACTAAAAAGGACTTGGCTAGTCATATGAGGGCATTTGAGGGGTGCGACATTGCTGTTGTGGCGGCATATGCAAAGATTATTCCCGATGAAATTTTAGCTGTTTTTGCCGGTGGCGTTATTGGAGTACATCCGTCGCTTTTGCCACGTTATCGAGGCGCCTCCCCTATTCAAGCCGCTCTTCTTGCTGGAGATAAAACAACGGGAGTTTCTTTATATAAAGTTGACGCCCAAGTTGACCATGGGCCTATTGTGGCACAAAAAGAGTGTGCTATTGAGAATGGTGATATGTATGAATCTTTAGAAAAAAGATTAGCTATTTTAGGGGGCGGGTTGCTTGTTGAAAAATTGCCTTCCTTTGTTGGCGGAAAATGTGATTTGCGTTCTCAAGATGAGGCACTAGCTACTTTCACCAAAAAGTTTGAGACGGCTGATGGTGAAGTTAATTTAGCAACCGATAATGCTGATCATATTGCTAATGTTATTCGAGCACTTAATCCTAACCCGGGCGTTTTCACCTTTATAAATGGAAAACGCACAAAGCTTTTGCGTGTTGAAAAAGAAGATGGGCGTTGGGTTATCGCCTCTATTCTTCCAGAAGGCAAAAAAGTCCAGAGTGCTCATATAATTCTTTGAAACTAAATAAGAACTCCTTCTTTTTCATATACGCTACGCCTTGAAATTATCTTGCGCGTATTGCCAATTGACGACGTTCCACCACTCATCAACATAGTTGGCGCGTTTGTTTTGATATTTGAGGTAGTAGGCGTGTTCCCAGACATCAAGTCCTAAAATAATAGATTTACCTTGTGATATAGGCGTATCTTGGTTTTTGGTGGTCATAATTTCTAGAACATCATCTTTTTTTTGTACCAACCATGCCCAGCCACTCCCAAAGTGAGTTTTTGCGGCGTTGGAAAATTGTTCTTTAAAAACGTCAAAGTCGCCAAAGGTTTTAGTAATGACGCCAAGCAATTCTTCTGAGGGTTTTGGTTGTGCGTCTTTGGTCATACACTGCCAAAATACATTGTGGTTGTAATATCCTCCCCCATTGTTTTGTACGGCGTCTTTAATATCTTCTGGGATAGATCCCAAATCAGAGAGAATTTCTTCTACTGATTTTTCTTGTAGTTGTGGGTATTTCTCAAGCGCGGCATTAAATTTATCTGCATAGGCCTGGTGGTGTTTGGTATAGTGAATCTCCATTGTTTGGGCATCAATGTAGGGTTCTAAATCCCCAAACGCGTAAGGAAGCTTTATTAGTTCGTGTTTCATATGTTTTTTTTTGTTACTTATATGCAGGGAGTTTTAGTATAGCAAAATTAATTCTAAATTAAAAATTACCAATTTTAAATTCTAATTCATATATTGACATCGTAGTATCTATATGCTATAATGCTCATACGAACACTTGAAATTTTAGGAGGAGGTTGAAATGAGTCCCAAAGCATACTCTCAACTCTGGGCGTGGTTCTTTAGGATCTTGTTCTGGACGTTTTCAGTCAGCATCGTTGTGGCGCTGAGCGTTCAGAACTTTATCTGTGTTGGAGTCTTCGTGGCGGGGGCTCTCGTTTCTGGAGAGCTTCGCCACAAGTTTAGGAAGGATGCGCATCTTTCTTCCTGACCGCCTACTTCTTTCGGTTTGATGCCTCCGTGTGGGGCATCTTTTTTTTTGCCTTATTGATGTACTGTTCTAATGATCTATTGTCCACTACTTTGCTTTTGGCCAAACGGTGGCGGCTTTGGGATATATTTTGGTGAGGGGATGATTTCTGCAGTCGTGTTTACGTGCGGGGCAGATTTCTCTTCCGTAGAATATAAGCAGATTAGAAAGGTTACTCCACTCCCCTTTTGGTGTTATGCACATAAGGTCTTGTTCTATTTTTTCTGGGACTTTATTTTCTGATAGATCAAATTTTTGAGTGAAGCGTTTGACGTGTGTATCCACAGCAATGCCTTCAACAATACCAAATGCATTTGAAAGCACTACATTTGCTGTTTTACGTGCCACTCCTGGTAGTGTTATAAGCTCCTGCATACTTTTTGGGATTTTTCCGCCAAAATTGTCCTCCACTTTTTGAGCCATTGTTTGTATATTTTTTGCCTTTGTTTTGTAAAAGCCTGTTGATTTTATATCTTTTTCAAATTGGCTGCGTTTGGCATGGGCGATAGCCAAAAGACTTTTATATTTTTTAAAGAGTATTTTTGTTACCTCGTTTACCTTTTTGTCGGTACACTGGGCAGAAAGAATTACTGCCACCAAAAGTTGCCAGGGCTTTTTGTAGTAAAGTGCTGTTTTGGGCGGTTTTGGGAAAAGTTTATGCAGAGTTGCGAGTATCTTTTTTATGCGCTTTTTTCTTTGTGTTTCTTTTGTCATATTAGAAAAGTGTAACGATAAACGCTCCGCTATTTTTTTTCCCGTTTGAGAGCATTTCTATTTCAAAATTTTTTATAAGGTGGCTTTCTTTTGCTTTTTGCAGTTCTCCTTCTATTAACAAAGGGATAATAGGCTCATCTTCTGAGTGAAGGCCCTTGCCCACAATAAAACGGGCACTGCGGATGTTTTCTTTGCGCAGATTAACTAATTGCTGTTGCACCAATGCTCCTATTTTTGCATACGGCAGAGGTGGATTTATGGTATGAAAATCAATATCAATTTCTGGTTCGTTTACCCTTCTTTTTACCATACCAATTGAACAAGATAGGCAATTGTTATAGCGGCTGTTACCAGCAGGGCTAGTGTTCCTAGGATGTTTGAAAGTGGTCCGTTTTTTCTTTGGCCCATTATTTTTTTGTTATTTCCCACCTTCATAATTATTGCTATCAAAAGTGGTGTAATGAGCGCATAGAATACTGCTGTATAAATAAGCATTTGAATCGGTTCTATGCCAATAAGTGTCATGGCAATTCCTAAAATAACCGAAAGTGCTATAGACCAATAAAAGGCGCGTGCTTCAAGAAATTTTTTGTTAAGCCCCTCCTGCCAATCAAATGTTTCTGCCACCATATAACCAATACTTCCTGCCAAAACTGGAACCGCCAAAAGCCCCGTACCAATAATACCCAAAGAAAAAATAAAGAGTGCTCCAGGGCCCAGTAGCGGTGCTAGGGCGAGTGAGGCATCTTCTAGGGTCTGTATCTGTGTAATACCATACGCTGAGTGAATGTGCGTGGATACTAAAATGATAAACCACATTACCACGTTTGAGAGAACCATCCCCTGCAGGGTGTCTTTTTTGAGAATACCCAAAGAGTGTTTTGTTATATAAAATCTTTTTTTGCCATTTTCGCGTTGTGTTTGTTGGCGTTCTTCTGATTCTTCGTTTGCTTGCCAGAAAAAAAGATAGGGAGAAATAGTTGTCCCAAAAAGGGCGGCGATAAGAATAATCCATTCTTTGTTAAAAGAAACTGATGGAGAAAAGGTGCTTTGTAGTGCTTGCCCCCAGTTAATATGAATGGCAAAAGCGACCGCAACATAGAAAAGAAGTGTGAGTGCAAGCCATTTGAGTACTCCTGCTAATTTTTTGTAGGGCAAAAATATAGTCGCTAAGATGATTACTATTCCTGTTATACCAAGCCACAATACGCGGCTGATGGAAGTGAGAGCTTCTAAAACTGTACTAACAGCTAAGATATCTGCACCAATATTTATAACGATAACAACAACCGAAATTGCCACTATCGGAAAGAGAATATAGCGTGGGAAATATTCTTTAAGTATTTTGGTAAGCCCTTTGTTGGTTACATATCCTATGCGTCCGCACATCTCTTGTAGGCCATACATTAGCGGGAGGGTGAGCAAAACCACCCACAGAGAGCGCAGTCCCAAGACAACACCGCTTTGAATATACGTTAAAATACCGGATGGATCGTCATCTGATGCTCCGGTAATGATTCCTGGTCCCATTTTTTCTAGCAGTCCCCTCTTTCTTTTCTGCATAGATACATTTTACAACATAAAAACATTTAAACATAGAAGCATTTAAATCTCCCTACGGGAGATCCCCCGTAGGGGGACAACAGAACAATAAAGCAATAGAGCAAAAAAACATTGAAGCAAGAGAACATTTAAACATTAGAGCATTGAAGCAAGAGCATTGAATCAATGGGGAAAAGGGAAAAGGAAGAAAGACATAAGGGAAGGGAAGAAAAGGAATAAGGGGATGAGAAGGTTGCTTTGTAGATCAAAAATTATAAATTACCAATTTTCCTACCTACGGCAGGCAGGAAATTTTAAATTGAACACACAAATTACTATCGGAAAACGTAGGTAGGTTAGGCCGCTCGTAAAAACTGGAGGGAGTGAAAACAGGGCATTTTTTGGGATACTTGACTTTTCTGGTGGGGTATGCTATAATGAGCCTAGAACATCACATTATCGCTCGGACCTTGGAAGGCAATGCCACGAGGTTTGGGTGAGGAAGGGATTGGCGGTGCTTACATTCCGAGGCCGCGGCACATTCTTCTAGACAATAGGCTATTATGGCCTTTGTCTCCCCATCATCAACGTCTCGCAAAAGGAGCACACAAGTTCTGGGGGTGTGACTTCTAGACGAGAATGGCTGAATAGGGGTGTGAGAATGTCGGATACTCACCTCCCGCCGGCGCGATCGCGAGTCGATCACGCCAAGGCTCACGAGGATATGCTGGCCCAGCCTCCCCGGAGAGGCCCTCGTGGGTCGATGTGACAAGGGCCAAAAACACCAATCCGGACAGGACAGAGTTACCCAAGGGGGCGCACATGCGTCCCCTTCTTTATTTTCACAAAGACAAACAAAAACCCTCGCTTTTGGGCGAGAGTTCTTGCGTTTATACTCCGTATGCATCCTCACCACGCACACGAAGAGCATTTCCAGATAGAAGTATACCACAGCATCTTTATATGCAAAAGATGGGGTGTGTATAACTCACTATTCGTATCGCAGGGCCTCTATGGGGCTTTTTTTAGCGGCTTGGCGTGCAGGAAATATTCCAAACAAAAGCCCTACGCCAATAGATACCACCAGCCCCAAAAGTGCTCCTTGCCACGAGAAAACAAAAGGAAATTGTATACCAGTGGCGTATGATGCAACCGTGGCAATAGCGGCGGTAAGGATGAGTCCTCCTATCACTCCTACAATACCCCCCAGGCCCGTGACCATAACTGCCTCAATTAAAAATTGTGAAAGGATGTCTTTTCTTGTTGCTCCCAACGCTTTGCGCAGGCCTATTTCACGAGTACGCTCGGTTACGGATACATACATAATATTCATAATGCCCACACCTCCGACTACCAAGGATATGGCTGCAACCAGTGCTAAAAACGCTGTAATAGCCCCCAAAACGCTTTGAACGCTTTTGATAATATCTTCTTGAGTACTTACAATAAAATCGTCTTTTGTGGGATCGTCTATATCGTGATTATCGCGCAGGGTTCTTTTTATATCCTCTACCATTATGGGAACCGCCGCTTCACTGCGGGCTTGTATAACTACCTCGTGGAAGTATCTAATGCCCAGTATTTTTTGTTGTGCAGTGGTGTAAGGGATGACAACCATGTCGTCTATTCCAAAAAGAGCACTGTTGTTTGATGCAAATACGCCGATAACTTTAAATTTAGTATCTTTTATCTTTACTTTTTGTCCAATTGGATCCTGAGGTCCAAAAAGGTCTTTGACTACATTTTTTCCTAGTACTGCAACTTGTGCAACCCCATCAACTTCTTCTTGGGTGAATGATCTTCCTTGAGGAACGCTTAAATTATAGACGTTAAAAACTTGTGCGCCACTTCCCAACAAAGTTGAGTAACGAGTGTCTGATTCATATGCAACACTTGCTGATCCTGAAACGCTTGGGTTAACTAAAACAGCATCTGGCACGTTATATTTGTTTTCTAAACTTTTTATATCGCGAAGACGCAATGTATCTATAAGAAAACTACTTGAAAATCCAGAAAGACCTTCCGAGGGTTTGCCAGGATTTACAAAGACATTTTTTGCTCCAAATGTTTCTACTTCTCCCACGATAAGCTGGCTGGCACTACTGCCTACCGACATAACAATTATAATAGCCCCAATGCCAATAACAACTCCCAAGATAGTCATAAAGGTACGCCCCTTATGCGTTGTAAGGGCTTGACGCGCCATCTGTATGAGGTCTTTTTTTTGTAAATTACTATTCATAGCGCAGTGCTTCTATAGGACTCTTTTTTGATGCTTTATATGCGGGAAATATTCCAAAAACGAGCCCAATACCTACCGCAACGCCAACTCCTAAAATGGCACCTTGTAGTGAGAATACAAAGGGGAAGTTAATACTTGCAAATGTTTTGGCGGCGTACGTTGCAAGAAAACTTAATACTGTGCCTCCAATAATTCCCACAATACCGCCGCTTGCGGTGAGCATAATAGCTTCAAACAAAAACTGTGAAAGCACGTTTTTTTGTGTTGCTCCCAATGCTTTGCGCAATCCTATTTCGCGAGTGCGCTCGGTAACCGATACATACATAATATTCATAATCCCCACGCCTCCAACAATAAGCGATATAGCAGCAACCGATGCTAAAAGCACGGTTAAAATACTAGTAATGGTTTTTATATTATCAGCAATGCTTTCGGGTGTCTGGATAAAGAAATCGTCTTTTTCTGGGTCGTCTATGTTGTGATTGTTGCGCAGGGTTGTTTCTATATCGGTTATGACGTTTGGAATTGTATCAATGGACGTTGCTTGCACAATAATACGTTGAAAATATTTGATGCCCAAAATTTTAGGGCCAATAACACTGTAAGGACCAATAACTGCTTTGTCAAAATCAATCAATGATCCAGCCCCCTTTTTTTCTAGTACACCAATAACACGCAAAACTTGTCCTTTTATTTTTATTTTTTTATTAAGGGGTGAGTCAACTGCAAAAAGATCGTTTGCAACCTTTGATCCAATAACGGCGACTGAATTTTTTGAATCAACATCGGCACTGTCAAAAAAACGACCCTGATCAACAGTAAGATCAAAGTTTTTAGCAATATCGGGAGTGCTTCCCAGCACTGTTGCATCATATGTCTCTGATTCAAAAGCGACATTCCCGCCTCCAAACACATAAGGAATGACTTTTTCTGCATCAGGAACGTTTGCCTTATTTTCTAGATCCGTTAAGTCCTTTTCTTTTAGAGAGTCATTAAGCAGGGTCCCTGCTGCATCATTGGGGCCCTTGGGCTGTCTTCCGGGGATGACAAAAACGTTTGTGGGTCCAAATGACTGCACTTCGCCCAGCACTAATTGTTGGGCGCTTTCGCCTATGGACATGACCATCATCACCGATCCAATACCAATAACAATACCTAAAACGGTTAGGATTGAACGTCCTTTGTGCAGTGTTAGGCCTCCGAGCGCTATTTTTGTTGAGTCAAAAAACTGCGCCATACTTTTTATTTATTAAACCCTTCTTTGGCTATGATGTGGCGTTTTTCTACTTTCTCATCTTTATCAATCATCCCATCAACAATATGAATAATGCGTTTTGATGCTTGGGCTACGTATGATTCGTGCGTTACAATAACAATAGTATTGCCCTTGTCGTTGAGTTCTTGTAAAAATTCCAAAATAACTTCTCCTGATTTTGAGTCCAAATTTCCTGTTGGTTCATCTGCAAAAATAACCTTTGGGTCATTGATAAGCGCACGTGCTATGGCAACGCGCTGTTTTTGTCCACCAGAAAGACGCGATGCCTGATAATTGGCTCTATCAGAAAGACCAACCAAGTCTATAACCTCTTTTGCCTTTCTCTCTCTTTCTTTAAGTGGTGTTCCTGCATACACTAACGGCAACATAACATTTTCTGTTACCGAAAGACGTGGCAACAAATTAAATGCCTGAAACACAAAACCAATCTTTTTGTTTCGTATATGGGCAAGTTGTTGATCATCAAAGGTATGAAGCTCTTTTCCTTCAAAAAAATATTCTCCACTAGTGGGGCGATCCAGACAACCTAAAATCTGCATCAGTGTTGATTTACCTGATCCAGAGGGTCCTACAATCGCTAAAAACTCCCCTTCTTCTATATCTATATCAACACCACGCAAGGCGTGTGTTTGGGCCTCGTCACTAATAATGTAGGTTTTTTTGAGATCTTTTGTGTGGATGAACATATCGCTACTTATTGTGCAAGGATTTTTTGTCCTTCACTAAGGCCACTTAGTACTTGCGTGCGCCCATCGGATCCTTTCAGGCCTATTTCTATTTCAATCTTATTTGTTTGGTCGTTGGTGTCTACTATGTTTACAAAGTAGTGACCATTATCTGTTTGAATGTTTCGTGTGGGTACAAAAAGTACATTTTCTGCTTTACCACTTAAGATATCTACGTTTGCCGTAAGACCCGGTAAAATGCGCTCGTCTTCTTTGGAAAATTGCAAAACTGTCTTGTAGGTCGCAACACCTTCTATAATTGTTTCTGAAATATTGATGCTTCCCACCGTTGCGTCAAAAAAGACATTAGATCCGTATGCATCTAGTGTTACGTTTGCACTATCCCCCACTTTTATTTTGGCGATGTCAGATTCGGTGATATTGGTTTCTATCTCATACGCACCAGCTCCTACAACACTTATGACTGACTCGTTGGGGGTTACTATCTCGCCTGTTTTGTATGCAATTTTAGTAATTGTCCCTGAAAATGGTGCGCGCAAAATAGTTTTGGCTACCTGTGAAGCATAATAATCAACTTGTGCTTGCTGAGCCGCTATTGTTTGGGTTGTGGCACCTTGCTGAGTGATATAAAACTCGTTTTGAACTCTATCCACGGTGAGATGTTGGGTGCTGATATTTTGTTGTTGTGTTGAGAGTGCTGTTGCGGCGGTATTTACGTTGGTGCGAGCAATATTAAGAGCGCTCTGATAGCCAGAAAGTGTTGTTGTTGAAACACCTTGAGCAGCATCAATAACTTTACCAATGGTATTTAGAAGGTCGCGGATTTTTGCCACGTCCTGTTGAGCGGTTAGAAGTTCACTAAAGATCGTTTCGTTAGATGAAGTAATGGAAAGTGTACTTAGTTCGTTTTTCCATGTGTTAAGGACACCGCTCACGTGAATGCGTTTGAATATAGCATCTGTTTCTGCTTGTGAATCGTTTGATGAGAATGCTAGTTGTGGATTTGATTCGTCGTTGTTGAATATATCATCAAGTTGTTTTCTGACTGCATCATCTGATTTAGCATATGCGTCGTTGATGGTATTGATGGTATTACGGTAATAACTTGCCAGTGTTTCCTGTGCTGTTGCCAGCTCTGCCTGTTTTGCAGCAAGTTCCTCTGGGCGGGCGCCGTTTTTGAGCTGATCAAGTTGGGCCTGTGCTTGTGCAAGTTGTGCGTACAGATCTGCATTTTCAATGCTTACCAAGCGTTGGCCGGTGCTTACTTTTTGCCCCAGTTCTACTGAAACTTGGCTTATGCGGCCACTTTTTTCAAAAGCAAGATCAATGTTTTGAGCTGGTTTTACTTGTCCGGTGACACTAACCTCAGAGACCACATCTCCCCTTTCTACAGCGATGGTTTGCGGGCCTGTCTTACCACCACTACGTACAATAACGATGATAATAATAACTAGTGCGGCAATAAGCCACCATTTGCGTCGTTTGATAAATGAGAAAATCTTTTTCATAAAGAATTGTTACTTTTGTTTTGCCTTAGTATGACGGTTTTTTGAGAAAAAAGCAATAAAACATTAACAATACCGATAATGTCTTTGGGTGAAGACGGAAAGCTGGCTGTTTGCAGCTCCTTTTTGAACACGGAAATAACGTCCGATTTTCTTCGAGACTTATATGTACCTCCTTTTAGTGTACAGATTGTAAGTGTCCTCTTACTCAAACAAGTAAAATATGATATCATATTAAAGCATAAGCGTCAAATTATTATTTTAAAATAAAAAGAAATAGTTTTGAATTTTTGCGGAGGTGGAATTTTCGATGGGCATATTTTTATAAAAAACAACAATTAAAAGGAAACATGCGGACGCTTACAGTGTCCGCATGTGGTTGTGCAGCAATCATTTTCAGATTGTCGCGAGTGCCACGAAAAGGAGGAGTCCAACCACAATCATGTTGTGCATCGGATTGTTGAAGCGTGCTTGTCTTAAGATCGTGTGCGATGGTTCACTTTGAAATTACAACAAGTGCAATATCTCTCGTCTATTTTATCAAGTATGATTAGCTGGTATAGATTATTTGTATTTTTGGTGAGATTTTGTATAGTTAGAACGATCAAGGGGAAAGGGCAATAGAACATTTAAACAATACAGCATTACAGCAAAAGAATAAATAAGTAATGGGATACGGAGGCGTCGCATAGTGGTTTAGTGCGCTCGCTTGGAAAGCGAGTAATCCTTAATCGGGTTCGGAGGTTCGAATCCTCTCGCCTCCGCCAATTTATACTTTTTGTGAAATCGTAAGAAGTTGCCTCGGCGCAAAGCGCCTCGGCATGGTATTTTTCCGCTATTTTGAAGGCATTTTTGAAATCCAAAACCAAAGTGCGGTCGGCAATGCGGAAGTTCGAACCAATCTTTTTTAGAAAATCCCGAATCCTTTCGGGATTTTCTTGTTGAGCGTATTTTTCGGCTTGGTTGGCGTCTTTTAGAAAGGCAATGGCAAGTTCGAACCGATTATTGCTCTTTCGCCCAAAAGCATGGATTTTTTCTTCCAAATCTTTTTTTGTGAGAATGAGCTTGTACTTTTTAGCGGTATATTCCGTTTGCGACAAATTGCCGTCCAGTTGCAAATCAAGCAAACGATCAAGTTTTGTTTCTATCTCTACAAGCTCATCTCTCGCTTTTTGGGCGAAAGAGCTTTCCGCTTGGGCAAGTTTCATTTTTTCGTTTTCAAAATAATTAATTGAAGCGTTTGCCCAAGCGGAAGACAAAGAAACTTTTTTGATTTCCTCTTTTATTTGAGAAGTGATGGCGTCCTCTCTCGCATACCTTTGCGAACAAGGATTTTTCCGTTTAGTACATCGCAAATAGTTATGGCCTTTTTGTGTTTCAGTGGTAATGAAACAGCCACATTCTCCACAATGGAAAAATCCTCTAAAAATGTATGGTTTGAGTTTTGGCGATTTCGGTTTGCTCTTGTTCGCCATCACTTCTTGAACGGAATCAAAAAGTTTCTTTGTGATAATCGGTTCATGCTTTCCGTCATACAATTCCCCGTTATATTCAATCATTCCATAATAGATTTTATTCTTGAGTATGTACTGATAATTTGAGACGGAAAGCATTTTGCCTTTCTTGCCAACCAAGCCCAAGGAATTGATAATCTTTCGGATTTGAGCGAGGGGATATTCGCCAGTAGCGTACATTTCAAAAGCCCGCTTGATATACTTTGCCTTTTCTTTGTCCACGGCGATACAGCGGGCGTTTTTGTCGTTCACATAGCCAAGTGGCGCCCAAGCGGGCCATATTCCATTTCTCAATTTCTGACGAATACCCCTCTTTATATTTTCCGAAAGATTATCCACATAATATTTTGATTGCCCAAAAGCTATGGACAACATAAATTTTCCCTGTGGTGTCGGATCAAACCAAAAAGTCGGAAATTTTAGCGTGGTTATTTTACCAATATCTACGAGATAGATTATTCGTCCGCCGTCTATGCTGTTTCTTGCCAATCTATCGGGGTGCCACGCTAAAATTCCCTCGGCTTCATTTTTCTCTATGCTTGCGATCATTTCATTAAAAATCTCTCTGCCCGGCTCTTTGGCGGTTTTGCTTTCCACAAATTCACGGACGATATTTAGCCCCTCTTTTTTGGCAAATTCTCGCAATTCAAACATTTGCGCCTCAATACTCAAAACCTGCCTTTCGGGTTCGTCCGTGGATTTACGGGCATAGAGAAAAATCTTTTTGGTTTGTAAGTTTATGTTGTCCATATTGTTTTTAGATTAATTTTTGGGCAATCAAAGACAAGGTGAATTGCGAAGCAAGAGAGGGTGCCCTGGGGCAAAAATACGCTCAACCTTTCGCCAAAGGCGAAAGAAAAAAGATTGGTTCTGAAAACTTCGTTTTCTCTGTGCTTTCGCACAGGAACTTCCGCATTGCCGACCGCACTTTGGTTTTGGATTTCAAAAATGCCTTCAAAATAGCGGAAAAATACCATGCCGAGGCGCTTTGCGCCGAGGCAACTTCTTACGATTTCACAAAAAGTATAAATTGGCGGTGTTTTTTGATTGAAGTTCGAACATTTTTTGACGAAAATCCTGAAAACTAATTTGGACTCGGCGGGGCAAACTATTTTTCTGGGGGAATGGAATTGCCCCGCCTCGGCTTCCGTCCCGCCCGCAGGAGGGGTCTGGGGAGGAATGCGGGCGGGTTTTTGAACCTTTCCTTTTTCGCTTCCGAATTTCGTATTTTGCAAAGCAAAATGCGCCACCAAA
>Ga0210057_1001172_pt1 | contig 40627 bp, 35 predicted proteins | sample CryGeyCG2114_010_2_FD_183968 | JGI IMG/M metagenome (GOLD analysis project Ga0210057, IMG submission 183968) | Groundwater microbial communities from aquifer - Crystal Geyser CG10_big_fil_rev_8/21/14_0.10 (SPAdes) (version 2) | ecosystem: Environmental > Aquatic > Deep subsurface > Groundwater ... | reverse complement strand
CCGTTGGATGACAGCACGCTGGCGACAGCTGCAATAGTGGTATCGGTAGTAACCACCAGCTCGTAATCCTCCGACGCCACAAAACCGGCGTAGGTTCCATTCCAGGTGGTTATCTCAAGCGTAACATTAAGAGTCCCACCCGAAGTATTCTTTAATCTCACCACTGGCTCGCTGACGGTTCCGCTGAGGACTTGGGGATCGCTTGAAGTATCTACATCGTTATAAGGATTGGAAACCGTGGCGCTCGGCGCGCCCTGAGGGAACGTAATTGTGGTTATGGCGGTATCAGCTGCTTTGCCCACCACGGATATGGTGGTCGCCGTAGCGGATGACGCCTGCTGGGTGGCTGTATTGGCCGCTAGGACATAAGTTGTTACACCCAATCCTCCAGCCATCACCACCACAAGCGTCAACGCAATGGCGATATTTAATTTTCCTAACATTTTTTTAATTGATTTGTTCATAATTGATCAGTTATATTTATTAATTTTTTTTATGTTTCTATCGACCATAGAAACTATTTTATTTTTTTATTTTCGACCTTTTACCTACATATTTTTTACAATTTTAAAAAGCGCTATTAAAATAGCACTTGATTGCTAAAAAATTTTTTAGGAAATCAAAAACTCTGCGAGCGTTATTTACTCTCTCTCTCTCTCTCGTAATAATGCCTTACCCCATGCCATCGCCTCTCCGAAGGAAGTCCTTTGGTTTCCTACGGGGCAAGTCGGCGAGCTATGGGGCAAGAAAGTTTTTGTGATTTTGCAAAATTGTTGTTTATCCATAGTGGTTTAATTATATCATAAAATTAAGACAAGGTGTAGTTTATTGAAGCCAGCCCGCGAACTATTTACATTATACCGCATTTTTGATAAAGTGATAATGTAAATAAAAATTTTTTATCTCTCTAAGTCCGCCCACTACCCTTTTTGTAAATTTCCGCCGAAAAAAATCTGGGCCCCGCACAATCCCGCAGAGCGGGATATGCGGGATAAACTCCGCCTGCCGAAGCGAAGCCCCGCCGCCCCACTCGTTCAGAGCAGAACACCACAAAAAAGTTTTCTTTTCCTTTTAGAAAAAATCGGGCGCGCGCAAATCCGGAAATGCGAACAAAACTTTTCTGTGGTGTGGCGAGCCCCGCACCAGAGCAAAGCTCGGTGCGGGGTAAACTCCGCGAGCGGCGGCGGGGCGGAGCGTCAGTTTCGTTCAAAAAAGGTTCATGCGTTTTCAAACAAAAAGCAGACTCTTCTTAAAATTGCCCTGCGTTAATCGCTCGGTTGGTAGAGCAGTTGGCTCTGAAATCGACTTAGGCAGATCGTAGGTACACCCCGCACCTTATAATATTTCTAAAATTTATAGATTTGATGTGCTTAGACTGCGCCCATAGCTCAGTTGGTAGAGCAGTTGGCTCTTAACCAAACGGTCGTAGGTTCGAATCCTACTGGGCGCAGTGTGAGCATAAATTAGGTGCGGGATGAAAATCCTACTTGGCGCAGTGTTATTTTTAGAAAGCTTTTCTACACCTCTCTTGCAGAGGTTGTTTTTTTTTGGTATATTAATAAAAATCATGAATCGAAAAAACTACCGAAAAATTAATAGTCTAAATTTTTAAGGATCGTACCATCCCCAGGGATGGTCATTTTTTTAATAGCCCTTAATTTCTCCCCCTCATAAGGGGGAGACTAAGGGGGTCATAGAAGCCGTGATAATCTAATTCCGACTAAGAACTCTCTTCAATCCCCTCCTCATAAGGAAGGGGAGCAAATTATGAAATTTACTCCAACTCAACTAATTTTAGAAGACGGAACCCTATTTGAGGGCTATTCTCCCAATAATCAAAAGGGGGACTTTTTTGGCGAGGTGGTTTTTAACACAGGAATGACTGGTTATGTTGAAACTTTAACCGATCCTTCTTATGCCGGGCAGATCCTAACCTTTACCTATCCGCTTATCGGAAACTATGGCGTGCCGGGCAAACAAAAATGGGAATCAAAAAAAATCCATCCACGGGGCGTTGTTATCTCCGAAGCTTGTCTTGCTCATAGTCACTCAGAAGCTAAGTACTCTTTATTAGAATGGCTAAAAGAACAAAACATCCCGGTAATAATAGGGGTAGACACCAGAGCGTTAACAAAAAAACTTCGCGAGTCGGGAGTGATGTTGGGAGCGATATCTTCTCAAGTTGGTTCTCGACAAGCTCGAACAATAAATAAATCGGGGTTCGATGACCCAAACAAAGAAAATCTGGTTTCCCAGGTGACCATCGCTAAAAAGAAAGATATTGGCATGGGTAAGAAAAAAATTATCGCCGTTGATTGCGGTATGAAAGAAAACATTGTTCGTTGCCTTTCCAAATTCCCATTGACAATATCCCGCGTCCCCTATGATTACGATTACACCACCGAAAAATTCGATGGTATTTTTATATCTAACGGTCCTGGTGACCCAAAAATGGCTGGTACAACCATAAAAATATTGAAAAAAGCCATGAAGCAAAAAAAACCGACATTTGGAATCTGTTTAGGTTCACAAATCATGGGACTTGCGGCAGGTGGTAAAACTTACAAACTACCTTACGGCCACCGCGGCCACAACCAGCCTTGCAAAGATATAAAATCCGGACAATGTGTCATCACCAGTCAGAACCACGGCTACGCGGTGAAGCAAAATTCCTTACCAAAAGATTGGTACGTAAATTTTAGAAATCTAAATGACGGAACCGCCGAAGGAGTGGCCCACAAAAAATTGCCATTTTTTTCGGTACAATTCCATCCGGAGGCAACTCCCGGCCCAACCGACAGCGAATGGATGTTTGAAAAATTTTATAAGATACTATAACTCTTTCCTGTCACCCCAGATGCGTACTACGGGCAATCCGAGATTTAAGAATCCTAGATTCCGGATCGCCCGCGGTAAGCGTCCGGAACGACACTGGAACACTTATGATAAAAAACGCACTACCAAAAAAAGTTTTAATCCTTGGATCTGGCGGCCTGCGTATCGGCCAAGCCGGCGAGTTTGACTACTCCGGCAGTCAAGCGATTAAGGCGCTTAAAGAAGAAGGAATAAAAACCGTCCTTATTAACCCAAATGTTGCCACCATTCAGACAGACGAGTCGCTAGCTGATGAAATCTATTTGCAACCGCTCAATTTACGGACGGTTAAAAAAATTATAAAAAAAGAAAAACCCGATGGAATCCTTTTAGGGTTTGGTGGCCAGACGGCTTTGAATCTGGGATTGCAGCTTGATAAAGCCGGAATTTTGAATAAATTCAAGGTTAAAGTTTTAGGAACATCGGTTACAGCAATAAAAACCACTGAAGATCGTGACCTGTTTAAAAAAGCACTGGTTCAAATAAACGTAAAAACCGCCAAAAGTTTTGCGGTAAATACAGTCGAAGACGCTTTGGTTGCCGCAAAAAAAATCGGCTACCCGATTATGATGCGAAGCGGTTTTTCTTTGGGTGGACTAGGAAGTGGGATAATAAATGATGAAGATGAAATGAAATTCCGAGCGATCGAGACTCTGCATTCGGCGCCACAGATTTTAATAGAGGAATATCTCGCCGGTTGGAAAGAAATTGAATACGAAGTGGTGCGCGATTCCGCAAACAACGCGATTACCGTCTGTAACATGGAAAACTTCGACCCGATGGGAATCCATACTGGAGAAAGCATTGTCGTGGCGCCTTCGCAAACATTAAACAATCACGAATACCATTACTTGCGGGAAATCGCTATAAAAACCGTGCGTCATATCGGAGTTGTTGGTGAATGCAATATCCAATACGCTCTCAATCCAAAAAACGGCGACTACCGCGTGATCGAAATCAACGCGAGGCTTTCACGATCTTCTGCCCTTGCCAGTAAAGCTACGGGCTATCCTTTAGCCTTTGTGGCGGCAAAACTCGCGCTTGGAAAAAAACTGGACGAACTGAAAAATGGCGTTACTCAAAAAACCAGCGCTTTTTTCGAACCGGCTTTGGACTATTTGGTTGTTAAAATCCCTCGATGGGATATTAATAAATTGAAATCCGCAGAAAAACATATTGGCTCGGAAATGAAATCAGTCGGCGAAGTGATGGCGATTGGGAGGAGTTTCCCGGAAGCTCTTCAAAAAGCCGTACGGATGTTGAACCTGGGTCAGTCAACGTTGCAATTTTATCCATATGATATTGAAAATTTAAAATCTGAAATCAAACACCCAACCTACCAACGGCTATTTGCAATTTATAAAGCTCTGCGTCAGGGAATTTCGGTCGAAAAAATTCACGAACTTTCGAAAATTGATAAATGGTTCCTCTACCATATAAAAGATATTACCGATTTGGAAAAAAAAATCGTGTTAAAAAAATTAGACGGAATCTTGATGAGCCAAGCCAAAAAAATGGGTTTTTCCGATGTCACTTTGGCAAAATTAAAAAATAAAACCCCGCTAGAGATACGCTCCTCCCGGTTAAAACTCGAGGTCAAACCGGTCGTCAAACAAATCGATACTTTAGCGGGAGAATTTCCCGCTCAAACCAATTATTTATATGTAACCTACCACGGAACTGTAAACGATGTTGCGGCATCGCCACAAAAACCGATTATTGTTTTGGGATCGGGACCTTATTCTATCGGTTCTTCGGTAGAGTTCGACTGGTGCGCGGTTAACACTGCCAAAACACTGAAACGGTTAAAGAAACCAACTGTGATTATCAATTCCAACCCGGAAACTGTCAGTACTGACTACGACGAGTCTGATCGACTGTATTTTGAGGAACTAACTTTGGAACGGGTACAAGATATATATGACGCTGAAAATGCAGATGGTGTTATAATTTCCATGGGCGGTCAGATTCCAAATAACCTCTCGCTCCCTCTTAGTAAGGCTGGTTATAAAATTTTGGGAACCGTGGCCTCATCAATCGATCAGGCTGAAAACCGAGAAAAATTTTCCAGTCTGCTAAATCGTCTGAAGGTCGACCAGCCACGATGGCAAAATGTAAAATCGTTACAGTTAGCGAAGAAGTTTGCCAAAGACGTTGGCTATCCTCTACTCGTTCGACCTTCTTATGTTTTATCAGGCGCCGCGATGAACGTTGTACACAACGACGAAGATCTGGAAAATTACTTAAAAGATGCCTCGATAATTTCCAAAGAACATCCGGTTGTAATCTCGGAATTTATAACCAACGCCCGAGAATTAGAAATCGATGGCGTAGGGCAAAAAGGAAAAATTGTAATCGAAGCAATTTCAGAACATGTGGAAAATGCTGGAGTGCACTCGGGTGATGCGACAGTGATCCTGCCACCCCAAAAGCTGTATTTAGAAACCATTAGACGGGCAAAAACGATTACTGCCAAAATTGTAAAGGCTTTAAATATTTCCGGTCCTTTCAATATCCAATTTATCGCCAAAGACAACCGTCTCCGAGTGATCGAATGCAACCTTCGCGCCTCCCGATCATTTCCATTTGTTTCCAAAGTTACCGGGCACAACTTTATCCAGATTGCCACTGAAGTTATTTTAAATAAATACCAGAAGAAGCCTTACGAAACCCTGGAACTAAACCATATTGGAGTCAAAATGCCACAGTTCTCCTACCAACGGTTAAAAGGCGCCAACCCAATCGCGCATGTAGAAATGGCCTCGACCGGAGAAGTCGCCTGCCTGGCAGATTCTTACCTGGAAGCGTTTTTAACCTCTTGGTTGGCTACCGAACAAGATATCATCGGTAAAAAAATTCTTTTAAGTATTGGCGGTGAAAAAAATAAAATTAAACTTTTTGAAGGAATAGAGTCTTTGGAAAAAGACAAATGGGAAATTTTCGCAACGGAAGGCACTCATGAATTCCTTTCAAAATCGGGAATCGGCGCGTCATTTTTATACAAAGTCAGCGATGGTCTCGACCCCAACGTTGCGAGTATGATTGAAGATAAAAAAGTAAATCTTATAATCAATATACCGAAAGGAGGGGCTCACAACAGACAAACCGACGGTTACCGCATCCGCAGGCTAGCAACCGACCACAACATTCCCCTTATAACCAACGTCCATATTGCGGAAACTTTTTTGAAAAGTCTTTCCGAGCTAAACATTAAAAACTTACCAATTAAAAGTTGGAGACAATTTATTATTAATAAATAACCCCTCCTGTCATCACGAGCGAAGCGAAGTGATCTCAATGAAACAAAAGATTTCTTCGCCACCAGCTTAAGCTGACTCCTTGCAATGACATGAGAAAAAATTTATGAACTTCAAAGGTAAATCGCTCATTTCAATCAAAGACCTAACAAAAGTCGAAATTTTGCATATTCTCAAAACGATCGGGCATTTTAAAAAAACCAAAAATCCAAAACTATTGGAAAATTTTGTTTTGGGAAGTTGTTTTTTTGAACCTTCCACCAGAACCAGATTGTCCACCGAAGCGGCGATGAGCAGTCTAGGAGGAAAAGTCGTCGGTTTTGCCGACCCGTCCGCAACTTCTCAAAAAAAACACGAGACGCTTCACGACTCGATAAAAATTATCAGTCAATACGTGGATATTTTAGCTATCCGGCACCCACAAGAAGGATCGGCCCGACTTGCGTCGCAGGCCTCTAAAAAGCCGATTATTAACTGCGGAGACGGCGCCAACCAGCACCCGTCACAAACCTTGCTGGACCTGTTTACCATCCAAGAAACCCAAAAGAAACTGCAAGGGTTAAATATCGCCATGGTTGGCGATCTGAAATACGGACGTACCGTGCACTCATTGGCCAAGGCCCTAAGCCACTTCAAAGCCAGACTTTACTTTGTTGCTCCAATGTCTCTACAGATGCCTCGACATATCTTAAACGAACTAAAAGTCCAAAACGTAAAATTCTCACTGCATGACAAAATGGAAAACGTTATAAAAAAAGTTGATATTTTATATATGACCAGGATCCAAGAGGAACGATTCCCAGACAAATACGAGTACGAAAAAGTTAAAAATGTATATGTCCTAAGGCCAGAAATGCTCGTTGGAGCTAAAAAAAATATGAAAATCATGCACCCTCTGCCACGAGTGTCAGAAATCGATTTTAAGATTGATGAAAGCCCTCATGCTTATTACTTTGAGCAGGCGCAAAACGGACTGTACACCAGGCAAGCCCTGATTTCTCTATTCTTAGGAAAAATTAACTAACTAAAAATATGAAAAAGAAACCATCTAACAAAACTTTGTCAGTCTCCGCGATCAAAGAAGGAACTGTTATTGATCATATTACCGCCGGCTCCGCCTTAAAAATAATTCGTTTGCTCAATCTTCCCGCAGATAAAAAAACCGTCACCGTGGGACTAAACTTGCCCAGCCGGATACTTGGTCGAAAAGACATTATTAAAGTTTCCGGACGTGAAGTTACCTCTCAAGAAGCAAACAAAATTGCGGTTTTAGCTCCGCAAGCCTCTATAAATGTTATTAAAAATTATAAAATCATTAAAAAATTCTTGGTCCAAATCCCCCAAAAAATTGAGGGGGTAATAGTCTGTCCAAACCCACAATGTGTCACCAACCATGAAAGCACCGCTAGCATTTTCCTTGCAGAGCAACACAAATACCTGGTTCAACTACATTGTCAGTATTGTGAAAAAATGTATACCGTCGATCAAATCCACGAATATCATACGTGACAGCGCCAGCTGTCATCCCACAAAAGCTCCCTTTATTACATCTCTCTCCTGACTAGGAGAGATGCCCAGCCCTTTCTGTAGAAAGGGCTGGGCAGAAAGGTTGATTTCATCACGAAGGTTGAATCCGGGTTCCATCCGCCTAAGGCGAACCTCTTTCACCAGTCTCTCTAGACGCAAGTCTGGGTCTGCTCCGACTCGGAAACGAGGCGAGCGGGTGGAAATAACATCTAATTTTTACTTTTAAATTAGTCGAATGCTAACCATTAAAAATGTAAAAAACATAAAGGGTGAAACGGTTACTAAAAAAATCCTTAGTGACCAAGATGAAATGATTGATGCAACCGGACTAACAATGCTTCCCGCCGTAATCGACCCACACGTTCATTTCCGTACACCAGGACAAGAAGATAAAGAAAACTGGGAATCGGGAGCAAGAGCGGCAATCGCCGGTGGCGTTACTAGGGTTTTTGATATGCCGAACAACATCCCCGCTTGCGTAACCGAAACCCTGCTTCAAGAGAAAAAAACCCTGATCAATAAACAATTAAGTAATACCGGGATCCCTTTGCGGTACGGACTTTTTTTTGGAGCAGACGCAGGCCATCTCGAAGAAATTTCGAAAGTAAAAAATAAAATAGTCGGAATAAAGGTCTTTATGGGGTCAAGCACCGGCAGCTTGCTAATCGACAACGATGAAGTTTTTGAAAAAGTTTGCAAAATTGCGGCAGAAAACAACCTTATCGTTGCCGCCCATGCTGAAGACGAGCATATCTTACAAGAACTCTCCAAACAAAACCCCGAATCAAAAGACCCAAAAACTCACTCAAAAAATCGCGATAGAAAAGCGGCTATTGTCGCCTTGGAAAAATGTATTGCCGCTTCGGTGAGATTTGGAACAAAATTTTATATTTTGCATTTGAGCATAAAAGAAGAAGTGGCTCTTGTTCGGCAGGCCAAACGAAAAGGCCTGCCGATTTACGCGGAAACTACTCCGCACCATTTATTTTTATCTGAAGATGACTACGAAAAATGGGGAACGCGAGTACAAATGAATCCCCCGCTCCGAACTAAAGAAGATCAAAAAGTGTTGTGGGACGCGGTAAATGAAGGGATAATAGATACCATTGGCACTGACCACGCCCCGCACCTGCTGTCTGAAAAAGACAAACCCTTTGGTCATGCCCCTTCCGGAATCCCAGGCATCGAAACCAGCTTGCCTTTACTTCTAAACGCGCGCAGTCAGGGAAAACTCTCACTTGAAAAAATTGTTGAGCTGACCAGAATAAATACAGAGTCAATCTTTAAAATAAAACCTAACGATGATATTGTACTTGTTGATTTGAATAAAGAAAAAATTGTTGAGGATAATTTATTAAAAACTAAATGTCGATGGTCCCCGTTTTCCGACCAAAATTTAAAAGGTTGGCCAGTCTATACGGTTCTAAAAGGAAAGGCTTGTAACCTTGATGCTTAAAACTCCTTTTTACAACCCGCATAAATCCTACGATGAAAACTACGAACTTGGCCCGTTTGGCGATTTTACAGACGGTAAAATCACAAAAATTAAATCGCCGGCAAAATTCGAGGCGTATGGCCACAAGGTTCACTCTCCTTTTGGAATACCGGCAGGACCGTTACTAAATAGTAACTTCGTAAAAAGCGCTTTTGAAAAAGGTTTTGATATTTGTGTGTACAAAACCGTTCGCGGGCAGTCTTATGCCAGCCATAAGCATCCAAACGTCATCGCGGTCCACACCAAAGGAGACCTGACTATAGAAAAAGCAAAACTTCCGGTGGTTGCGGATGAAAATTTTGAAAAGCCACTTTCCATAACCAATTCTTTCGGGGTACCATCGAAAGATCCGGTAATTTAGCAGAAAGATGTTAAAAAAGCGCTTGATTATGAACAAGCCGGCCAGCTCCTGATTTTAAGTTTTATGGGAACGGTTAGAGATGGTAAAAATAAAAAAAATTTATCGAGGATCATAAAATCACGCTAGGCTAGCGAAAGAGACCGGGGTGAAAGTGTTGGAAGTAAATCTCTCCTGCCTAAATATCGGCAACGAAGGATTAATTTGTTATGATTTAAATATCACTCAAAAAATTTGTGGTACGATAAAAAATGAAATCGGCAATACTCCTCTGGCGATAAAAGTCGGGTATTATGAAGACGATGCGGCTTTAGCAAAACTTTCAACCATTGCAAATGAATACGCGAACGATATTTCGACGATAAATACCATCCAAGCAACAATAGTGGATAAACAAGGGAACCCCGCGATCCCCGGCGATAACCGTGAAAAAAGCGGGGTTTGCGGTTCTGCGATCAAATGGGCCGGGATCAATATGGTAAAACGGTTGAAAAAAATCCGCGATGAAAAAGGTTATAAATATTCAATCACGGGAATTGGCGGTGTAATGGATAAAAAAGATTTTAACGACTACCGCGACGTTGGCGCCGATATAGTTATGTCCGCAACCGGCGCGATGTGGAATCCAAATCTAGCCCAAAAAGTTAAAAATAATTAGTAAAATAATATGAGTAAAATTTTAGGCATCTTGAGAAAAACCGGGACAATAATTACTAAAGATCATTTTGTTTTAACTTCAGGCAGGCATACGCCAGCATATATCAACAAAGACGCGCTTTATCCGCATACCAAAGAAACCTCTGCAGTCGGAAAATTGTTTGCGGAAAAAATTAAAGATTTAGATGTCGATACAGTTGTCGGACCAGCGCTTGGTGGTATTATCCTTTCAACCTGGACCGCACATCACTTATCACAGATAAAAGGGAAAGAAATTTTTGGAGTATACACTGAAAAGACCGCGGATAAAAACCAAGTTGTAACCAGAGGGTACGACAAGTTTCTAAAATACAAAAAAGTCTTAATCGTGGAAGACTTGACCTCGACAGGTGATAGCGCAAAAAAGGTTGTTGAGGCGGTACAAGGCGTCGGAGGTGAGGTGGTGGCAGTGTGTGTAATGGTAAACCGAAATCCCAAAGAGGTAACCACTGAATATTTTGGTGTGCCTTTTTATACCCTAGATGTACTCGAGGTTGAAGCTTACACAGAACAAGATTGCCCCATGTGCAAATCGAACGTGCCTGTTAATACTGTGCTTGGTCACGGAAAAAAATATTTAGAAAAGAAAAAAATAATATGAGATATTCCGAACGCGCGAAACTTTGTAAAAATCCTCTCGCGCAAAAATTGCTCTTGTTAATGGAAGAAAAACAAACCAACCTTTGCCCTGCCGCGGATTTTAGCAAGAGCCAAGAATTGCTCGAGCTCGCGGATAAAATGGGACCTGATATCTGTATGTTTAAAACTCATATTGATATTGTGGAAGACTTTACTCCAGGCTTGACGAAAGAATTAAGAAGACTTTCTGAAAAACATAGATTCTTAATCTTTGAAGACCGAAAGTTTGCTGACATCGGCAACACTGTAAAGAGCCAATACAGTAAAGGTATTTATAAAATTTCTGACTGGGCGCATATTGTTAACGCGCATATCGTTTCTGGGCCAGGTGTTATTGACGGGTTAAAAGAAATCGGATTACCAAAAGGAAACGCGCTTATTCTGCTTGCCGAGATGAGCTCGAAAGGGGCTCTGGCAACCGGTGACTACACCAAAACCGCGATTAACTGGGCGGAAGCAAATGCCAACTTTGTGATTGGTTTTATCACCACAAAAAAAATCACCGACAATCCAACCATGATCCACTTTACTCCCGGAGTAAAACTCACGGGTGGAACTGACAACCTGAGACAGCAATACAACACACCGGAAAAAGTAATCGCCGAACTTGGAAGCGACGTAATTATCGTTGGTCGCGGAATCTACCAAGCGGACGACCCTATCGCCGAGGCTAAAAAATATAGAAAAACCGGTTGGGAAGCATATCTAAACCGCCTTTAAATTTAGCCAAAAAACAAACGGTCAGGCGAGCCCCGTTAGAGATCTTAGAATCACGAGTAACTTATACGACGAAAAGCACCTCGAACTAAGCTCACCTGAACCGTTCTTTTTTTCTCTGCATTTATGTATCTTATTATTATTTCTGGCAGAATACCCCTGCGGCTTGCATAGGTGAGGAATGCCTGCCTGAAATTTCACGGGAATAAAACGGAGGAAATAATCCGATCAAACACGTCTGCGGGCATAAAGACAAAAATGCGAGCAGACATAAAGTATTCCCAATAAGGAATACTCCTAAAGAGCGCTTTAGGGATCGGTATTAATTTTCATAAAAATTATCCGACCCTCCACATAACGATCGTTACATTAAGGGTCGAAACGATAATATAATAAATTATTTCCTTGTTATAAATTCAACTGTAAAATTTCTATAAGTTAAAAAAACTTATCAATTTTTCCTCGCCTTCTAAAACCTTCGACTCAAATATGTACAACTCGCCTGGCTCTAGCTCATAATAATCTCTAATATAAAAAATAGCATCTTCACATGGATGCGGATTTATAAATACACTTTTTTGAAGCCTAAGGAGCCCAAGTTTTCTAAACTTTGAACGAATCAAGTTTCTTCTTGAAGCAAATGCCTACGGCATATCAAACATCACCAGTCTCCACTTATTATCCCAAACTTTCGGTTTTCTTATTTGCAAATCTTGAATTTCATATTTTAATAATTGTTTCTTCCCTTTAGGTGTTAAAATAACTTCAACCTTCCCCCTGCCTTCTTTTTACGCTTACCATCCCGCGCTTTTGAAGCTTGTTGAACGATTTTCTTGAGGCGTAAGAATTTTCTCTGGTCGTGTCCTCAACCCACTTAACAACGTGAGCCAGACAGGGAAACACTATAACCCCGGCTACCATAGTTACTAGCCCTAACCCTTTTAATATTGTTTTTGCGAGTTATTTCTTTTAACTATCTTCTTTGGGTTTCTTCATACATTAGCTGTCCCCTCTATGTAACGATCGTTACATAGAGGGGACAATCGGATAGTTACATTTGCATATGATATTCAATAATATCTGTACACAGTATTCGATTAAACTAATATCTGCTTATAGTAATTACAAACCAATATTATTCCGGATCAGAAAATGGGTTGTCGCGGCCGGTATTTTCATCGTTACCTTGAAAGTTGATAAAATTACTCGATTGGAAAAATTCTACCTCATTCAGCCGTTCGATAACTTTTTCGTATTTTTCAAAATCGACCCGAACAATAGCAGGTGTTGCATCTGCAGGCGATGATTTTGTAAAAGTTAAATTTTTATAAAGCGATCCGTAGATAACAAAAAGTTCAACTATCACAATCGCCAAAAATACGCTCCATAAAAAAGTCGCGACCGAAAACCTGATACTAAAACCAAACTTCCCTTTCGCAAAAATTTTCGTCTTTTGGCCAAACACTTTTTCCCCGGTATCAGAAATTTTCATAACTTTATGATAGGACTTACGGGATTGAGCCAACCCCGGACTTGATCCGGGAAAAAAGGTTGGACAATCTCTTGTGGTGCGCCGCCACAAGGTCAGGTAAAGCCCGACCGGAGGCGGCAAACCCGTAGGTCCTATATGAATTACTAATCAATACGAATATACAAATTCTCTTTTTTTACTCCTCCCCTTCCTTGAATTACGAAACTCTAATTTCATATCATGGTAATTTGTCCGCCGTGGCGGACGGAGAAGCAATCCCCAGGGAAAACCATGAGATTGCCGCCCCCGGATCTAGTCCGGGGTCGCAATTACACTAGCGGTTTAAGAGGTTTTCGTAATTTATAGTCCCCTTAAGCCTTCCTTGTACTTTATACGGGGATAAGAGGGGGGATAATTCGTATATTCGTACAAAATTCTTATTTCGTGAAAACTATTTTTTTTGCTGTTTGGCATAAAATGCCGCCCGAATATTTGCCTCGACCCGTCCTGATCGAACTTCTTTAGTAGAAGAACCGCTACCGGATTTTTCAAGAACAGAAGTCAACGTCATGCTTTCTATTTCCGAATAAAACGGCTGATTTTCCAAAGTTTGTAAAAATTTTACTATCCCTGAAAAACTGCCGGATAACTGAAAGTCAAAAGGAATAACTTCAACTTTTTTTAGCCCGGGCACAACTTCATAAACCTCCTGCTCCTTGGTTGTCCGAGAACGACTAACAACTTGTTGCTCTGCTACGTCAGTAATTGTAATCGCAAAATCGCTTTCAAAATTTTGGGCGATTTCCTCCAAACGCTCAACAAATCCCACCAATCTCTCTTTTACTGGAAACAATCCTTCTATCTCCTGCACTCGTGGTTCAATTTTTTCTAAATCGGCACGCGCGGTATTGTAGCTGGCTTCTTCCATAATCAACAGATTTAAACGGTCTTTTTGCTCCTGCACACGCAGATGTTGCTCTGTAATATCACTCAACAACGGACTGATTACCAAAAACAAAATTATCAAAAAACCAACCAGGCCGCCGCCTGCGATTGCAAAAAATTTCTGTTTGATGGAAATATTTGACATATATATTACGAACTCTCCAACAATATATCTTCTTTTACAAAAAAATTATAACGAAAATTCGCGTCCGTTGGTTTAACCAAATTGGCAAGTGGAAAATTTACATCCTCAAAATATTCCGACTCCAAAAGATTCTTACGAAAATCCAAGATTGAATCCCGTAACTTCGCAAAACCTGTAACCGAGATTTGACCTGTTTCTCTGTTTGCTAAAAATGAATCAATTGCCATATCTTGAGGAGCCAACCTTGCCAACTCTACCACCACCTCCGACCAAACAGCGTGGCTATCGGACAATTTCTCCAAATTATCCAAATGTGTATTGAACTCGGTGAGTTTTTGTTTTAATTCTTGGTTTTCCTCTTTTGTTACAACCTGTTCTTGCAACACAATCCGGTCATTCACCCGCCCTGACTCGGAACTTAAGTAAAACTTGGTTGCAACAGTCAATAAAATTAATACGCTTAAACTGATTAAAATCCAAATAAAAAGATTTATCAACCGTGAGGTAATATTTACCAGCTTGATTTCTTTTTGATCCTCTTTTGGTAATAAATTGGCTAATTTTTTCATATAACTATTTTTCTTAAAACTTTCAGCGGATGAGGAAGTTCTGCTATTCAAACTCCTTCCCCCGTAATGCCAAGCCAATCACAGTTGTATAACTTATAGAGTCGGATTTTGATATCGGCGGCACTTTTCTAATATTGGAATTTAAAACGTTTACCCAAGGATCTCCAATCTTTACCACAATCTTTCCTTTGCGTCCGGACTCGCTTAATTCGGTATTCAAAAACTGGGTTAAGCCTTTCAATTTACTACTGCCTCCGCATAATAAAATTTGTTTTATCTCCCGCGACCCTTCGGAGTGTTCACGATAAAAATTAATCGCGTTTTTGACCGCCTCTACAATACTGTGTAATTGCGGGACTAAAATTTCTTTCAATTTTCCCCCGTCTTTTTGTGAGAGAAGACCAACCTGTTGTTTCAATTTTTCAGCCTCCTCTTCGCTTATTGTCATTCGTTGCGAAATTTGAGTTGTTAGCGTTCTTCCCGCAACCGGTAGAGATGATGTAAACTGCAATGAACCAAAATCATGGATGACCAAATTGCTCCGGACCGCGCTAATATCCAAAATAAGAGTTGGGGTATCATTTTCGCTTTCGCTGATCAGACTGCGCGCAACCGAGGCAGATTCAACCTCGGCGACAAACGGTTTCAACTTCGCATTTTTTACGACTTTTAAATATTCATCTACCAAATTTTTTGGTGTAGCAAAAATTACCACTTTCATTTTTCCATCATTGCTCTCAGGCATTTCCAAAATTTGAAAATCCATATAAACCTGATCAGCTGACAATGGAATATACTGCTCGGCCTCAAACGGAACGGCCTCTTGAGCCTCCTCTTCTGACATTTTTGGAACAGAAATCACTCGGACGAAAGATTTTGACTCTGACAACGATACAGCGACAAAAGAAGAATCGTATTTTCCGTATACTGGCTGATTTATGCCTCGTAAAATACTCTTGGTGAGTTGCTCAGGATTTTTTATAATACTATCTTGGATTATCCCTTTTGTAAGTGGAACTTCAGAAAAAGCCGACGGAAAAAAACCACTACTCTGTTTTTCCAACTGCATCAAGCGTAGCATGGTGTCTGATATATCCAACCCTATTGCTGATTTTTGTTTCGAGAAAAAGTTTAACATTTTTATTTATTATCTATATTGTAGGACTTTAAAGCAAAAACCGCAAGATCCAAATTCTTTGCCCTATAGTTCTTCCCACGAGATAAATTCATACTCACCTGTAGTTGGGAAATAAGGTGGTGGAAGATAAAACAGATTTGAATCATAATTCACAGTTCTGGTATAAAATCCTGAATACGACCCATAATTCCAATAGGATTTTTCCTTTGACATAATCGAGCCGTAAATACTCAAACTGTTACGCATGGCATTTGAATACGAACTACATAACCACCAATACCCATAACTATGACGGATAATCTGCCCGTCCTGCGCAATCATCGCGGCGTCAATTTTAAAATCATCGGGAATATCTAAAACAAAATAAATATCATCTTTGGAGATTAACCCCAAAACAGTACTACCGTCTTTCACATCGTAAACAATGTTATTACGTATCCAGATTTTGGTATCCTCACTATCAAAAGGATAATGGGCAGCAACTACAGTCGCTCGACCCGAGACTATCCCCTCTACCCAAACATCATCTTCAAAGAAAAAAATATTATCAGATGATAAATCATAGCTCCCAATATAATTTTGGTTCCAGATCCGCTCCGGTAAATTCATGCACGAGCCATTGTTATAACCTCGGCGGGTACGGGTTCCTGTGACTCGATAAACATCCACGGTGCCGTTTGATTGAAACACTGTGTGATACCCAAAACCACCTGATGCTGTAAATCGGGTACCCGAATCAATTGCTGTCTGACGAACTGTAGCGAGGTCCGCTGTAATAGAATCAAAATCAATTTTTGTTACCGGGAACCGCCACAAAGCTGAATCTCCCCCCGCGCCCCAAACGCCGTCTTTTGTTTGCGGCGGTGAGCAGCCGGTTTCAGAGCCGCACATATAGGTTTCTTTATGAGAATTCACGGTTGATAAATTTGTGCCGTCCATTCGAATTCCATTATTTGAATGGATTCTTCCATTCACAGTAATAGAGCCCCCGTACCAAGAACTAGCATCAGAAAGAAAAGAATATTGTGCAACTGATGGAATCCCGTACCGAACCTTTACTGTGCGTGTCACTTTGGGATGCCGATTGGTCCAACCGGTAGACTCAATGGTAACAATTGTCGAGCCTGCTTCTGGTGGAATTATATTCAACGAAAAACTTCCAATCTCTCCGGCTTCCGGGTCTGAATAGGTATGGACATACGGACCAGCAGCCCCTGTGCCGTCCTGGTAGTCATCAGGAGCGTGGGCAAGGTGCCAACGATAGTAATTCACGCCAACCTCTGCAATCTCCAGAGCAGACGCCCACGAGACCTTTTGCAGCCCGGCTTTATATTGAAAGATAAAATACCCGGTTAAACTTACTAAAACCGTCGCCAAAATCCCCCCAAAGACTACGGTCAAAACCAACACTATCCCAGCTTGATTTTTATTTTTTAATTTTGACATTAATCAAAGATTTTCTTTCAAATTTCTAATTTGTGAAAAAGCCTCTAATTCATAAAGTTCCGGAGCAGAAATTGGATTTAAATCAACTTGGAATTTAATCAAAATCATTTTGGTTTCAGTTAAATTTGCCGGGGTTGATAACGGATTATTAACAGTATCTACCGGCCAATCTCCGTTATAATAAGTAAAAATTGGGGTGGTTGAAGATACGACATATTGCGCCAAGGTTTTAACAGTTTCTGCTCCAGAATAATTCACTGGCACACCCGACGGTTCAACTACTCCTTTTTTAAAATCCGTTCCATCTAAAAAATAATGCACTCTCTCTACTCGATTATCTCCATCAATATTACTATAAAACACCAACTCATAATCATCGGCTTGTTCCAAGGTAAAATTTCCCGCCTCTGATTCACGCGCTTGACGAATTTCTTTCACAGCCGTATCAAGTCCTTTTCTAGTTTCATCAATAGCTACCGCTGCCCCAAGCGCGAACCTTTCTGTTTTATAAAAATAAAATACAAACGACAGTATAACACCGATCACCAAAACGAAAACACCGATAACAATAACAGTCTCTATTAAGGTAAAACCATTTTTCATCTTTATCATACTATTCCGGACTTAAAATAATTTCTTCCACAACATCATTTTCTACTTGGACTGTGATGGAAGCTAACGCGAAACCGGCTATCGTTACCTCGACTTCATACGAATTTTGTGTTAGACCTGAAAAAAATGCTTGTCCGGCATCGGGGTCGACTAAATTTCCTGAACTCTGAGTCTGATCATAACCAAGACCGACGTTAAACACTCGAACTTGCGCATCGGCAAGCGAAGTAGAATTGTCGGATACTTTCACTAAAAGTGAGTGTGTTGTATCAGGCGCCACAGAAAAATCCAAAAATACCATTTGTCCAGCCGGAACCAAAGCCAATAACTGTGGGTTCGTGCCGGCCAAATCTAAGGTTGGCGAATTTTCCAAGGTTAAATCATAGCTCCCCCAAGTTAGCCCCGAAACCGTCACGCCTCCGCCTCCGCCCGTCGAAAGATTTTGATCATATTCATAAACTGGATCGCCCAAAACATCTGTTCCAATTATTTTAGAACCGCGTAGATGAAAATTTACCCCTGGAAGCGGTGGAAAACCAGCCCCTCTTGCCCCAAACGAACTAATCGTCAAATTTGAAAGCAGGTCGATTCCAAAACTTTGTTCCGTGAGTTGTCCTTCTAAAACCGTTAAATAAGGTTTGTCAGGATTCGCCACTTCAGCGTCGGTATAAGTGCGATCGATAGAATATCCAGATTTGGTAGCCGAAACAAAATAACATTCCGTGCATTCTGGCGCTCCTGGTAAAATCACTCGACCAAAAGAATCTGTATAGGTTGTGATGTCAACAAATGGGGCTGCGTTGTTTTTTTGAATTACTACTTCTGCTGACTGTACTGGCTCACCTAAAGAGTTGAAAATTAAAATAGAAAGCGTTCCTCCCCCGGCAGTTGTTTCTATTCCTTTTGGAGAAATGTTGGAAATAAAAGTTACCGGGTTTTTGCTTCCGAGATTTGAATTTATTGGATTGATCTCTACTCTAGCTTGTTTATAATCGGTTGCTAAAGTATCCGTAGGGGACAAATCATCGAACGGATCGTCAATATATATTATTTTTGTACGAACTAAATATGATACATCATTTCTCACAACATACTCCTCTTGGGGTAACAACCCTGGCGGGATTCCAGAAATAGTACCGACATCATTGTAAGGAAGATTTTTTATTAATTCCATTTTTTCAGTCGCTAGGGCCTGAGCTGTTGTAATGATTCGTGACTGGTTTAGTAGCCTTAAACTTCCTTGCAAAGCAACAAAAAGCCCCCCAAACACCAGAGTCACCAAGGCGACACCGACTACAGTCTCAATTAAAGTAAACCCCTTGTCCCGATCCGAATCCCCGAATGTATCCGAATTCCCAGAAAAGTTACTATTGAGCATTCTTTTTGTTTTTAAATACAAATCACTAAAACTAACTATCCTTTTCAGTTCTATATCAGCACTTTTTAGATATCGTCGCATCTGATAAGAATCTTCTTTTAATATGTACTTTTTAGCTTTCAAATCAACGATAATTTTATCTGTTATCAAAAAATCCGCAATATTACCTCTTGGATATCCAGTCTCTATATCCTTTAATTCTACTTCTCTTAGGCAGTCCACACCCTCATTTTTGAATAATTATTCCAAACGATTTGCGCATTGCTTCTCGCGACAGAACCTTGCGAGTTCTTTCTAAATTTTAAACATAAAACCGATAATACTATATGAAGGCTCGGGTTCTATTGTTCATGTCATTCGCGTAAAATTCAGATCATTAGGATCGGGTTAGATCGCTTGCGTTATTGAATAAATCGGCATGATAAGAGCCACGGCAATCACTCCAACCACGGCCCCAATTATCACAACTAAAAGCGGCTCGATAATAGATGACATATTTTTCATTACCTGGTCAACTTCCTCCTCGTAGTGTTCTCCTACTTCCTTCAAAACATTCTCCATTGTCCCCGACTCTTCCCCAACCTTAATCATTTGTACCACTAACGCTGGAAACAATTTTGAATATTTTTCCAAAACTTGTGAAAGTGGTACGCCAACTTTCACTTTCTCCGCGGCTTCCTCAACCGCTTTTTTATAAAAGATATTTTGCATGCCCTTGGAGGCTATCTGCAACGCCCCGACGATTTGCATCCCACTTTTTAAAAGTGACCCTAAAACCAAAGTAAACCGAGCCATGTTTATTTTTTGAGATATCCCGGAAATTACCGGGGCAGCTATAATAAAATTGTGTAAATACTTGACGCCAGTTTCACTTCGTAAAAAATATATCGATCCAGCGACTAAACCGATAAATCCAATAATAATCAAAATCGCGAATCGTGAAAAAATATCTACCGTCGCGACAAGAACCCTAGTCAAAATTGGTAGTTCCACGGAAAGATCCGTAAAAGTCGATGTAAGTTTTGGTAAAACAAAAATAAACATTAAAATCCCAACCAAAACCAACGTTGCCAAAACTACAAACGGGTACATTAGCGCTCCTTTGGTTTTTCTTATCAAGTCTGACTGCCTTTTCAACAATGTTGCTAAATAATCAAGGCTCTGTTCTAGGTTTCCGCCCGCTTCTCCGACTTCAACCAAACTCACATAAAGTCCAGAAAAAATATCACTTCTTTTTCCAAAGGATTGTGACAACGACACTCCTTGTTCCACCCCCCGTGACATTTCCGTTAAAACTTTCTGAAATTTTTCATTGGTAGTTTGTCGTGACAATATTCTCAAAGCTTTAGGAACCACCAAACCGGATTTAATCATCACTGATAAATTTTTTATAAAAGTCAATTTCTCGTCCAAAGAAATCCGACCGAATAAAGAAGTTGGTTTTGGAAAATGCAATCCGGACGATTTTTTTTCTTGTATCAAAAGCGGAATCATCCCGCGAGATTTCAGTTCTGAAACAGCATCTTTGCGAGAAGGCGACTCAATCACATCTTTTTCAATTTTACCCTCTTTGCTTCGGGCTTTATACAAAAATTCCATATTATTCTCGACTTACCCTCATCACTTCATCAATAGTTGTCAAACCTTGATGAGCTTTAATAAACCCATCCTGCCACATCAAAACCATCCCGTCAGCGACCGCGACTTTTTCCAGCTCTGTGCTGGAGGCTTTTATTAAAATCAGCCGCATAATCTCGGCACTAATTGGTAAAACTTCAAAAATTCCGAGCCGGCCTTTGTAACCGGTTTCTCCGCATTTTTCACACCCGACAGCTTTATAAAATTCCAAATCACCCAGATCTTTGTGTGTTCCGATAATCACTCCCTCTCTTTTCATTACTTCCATTAGGCGTTTAAGATTGAAATCTTTTTCCAGGCCTTCGAGAGCTTTTTTTTCTATCTTTTGCTTTTTTTTGCAGTGCTCGCATAGTTTTCTTGCTAAACGTTGGCCGATTATATTATTTACGGTTGAAGCGATTAGATAAGGCTCAATGTTCATGTCTAAAAGTCGAGGCAAGGCGCCTGCCGAACTGTTGGTGTGTAATGTCGATAAAACCAAATGCCCGGTCATAGCGGCATGGACCGCTTCTTCCGCGGTTTCATTGTCGCGGATCTCTCCGATCATAATAATGTTCGGATCTTGTCGCAGTAGCGCTCGCAACCCGCGGGCAAATGTCAGCTCAATTTTTGGATTCACTTGCATTTGGTTTACACCCGGCACACGGTATTCTATCGGGTCTTCTATCGTTGAAATGTTAACTTTTTTCGTATTTAGCAAACTCAAAACAGTATACAAAGTTGTCGACTTTCCGGAACCGGTTGGCCCGGTTACCAAAGTCATACCGTGAGGTTTCTTTAAATTCCTTTTAATATCATCCAGAGCTTTCCCTGTAAATCCCAACTGCTCCAAGGTAAGGGCAGTCGCCCCCTCTTCCAAAAGCCGCATAACAATTTTTTCTCCATCAAAAATCGGGATTGTGGAAACACGAAAAGAAATCTTACGATTATTTTTTTCAATCTTAAACCGTCCGTCTTGAGGTAGTCGGTGCTCATCGATTTTTAAAGCCGATAACACCTTTATTCTCGCAATCAAAGCCGGTAAAATAACTTTTGGAAGAGTCATAACATCATGTAAAACCCCATCGATTCTGTAACGAACCATCACTTCTTTTTCTTGTGGCTCAATATGGATGTCAGACGCATTTTCAAACATGGCGTATTCCAAAAGTGTTTCTACCACTCTCACTACCGGGATCTCTTCGGCCATTTTTTCTAAATCCTCACTACCTTTATCTTCTTCTTTGTCAAAAAAACCATCTTTACGGTCCTTCATTATATTTTCAAATTCGGTCTTTAAAGAAGTATGGTATTTGGAAAGAGCAAAATCGAAACCGGAAAAAGTCGGCAAAAAAGGTACCACTTCAAAATCGGTCTTTTTCTTTATAAATTCCCGCGTCTGCAAATCATCAGGATCCAACATTGCCACAAAAAGCTCTTTCCCTTTTTTCTTAAAGGCCACTACTCGGTGCCTTCTGGCGATTGGCTCCGGGATAAGACTCAATACCGCTTGATCGATTTTTTCCTCTTTCAAATCAACCGTATCAACTTTATACTTTTTGGCTAATGAAGTGGCTAGTTGGTCTTCGTTAATCGCCTTTTTGACTATTAAATACCGCTCCAGCGGTACTTTTTTCTCATTTGCTTGTTTTTCCAAATCTAAAAGCTGATCTTTTGGGACCAAATCGTTTTCCGTTATAACCTCTTTAATTACCTCGGTGGAGAGAGCCATATTTACCTTTGATTTTTATTTCGAAAACTTTTTTATATGTACTTATTATACATAAAATAGTGATTTAAGTCAAAAAAACGTCTACTTGATCAACTTGGAATGTCGAGCAGATAAAGATGGCGTCAAAAACCCCGCTTTTTCAAGCGAGGTTTTTTTAATTTGCTTGTTGAGATTATCTTATCATCTCCAACAAATTTTGATAATCTTTCCTTAACGCCTCGTCATTGGGACTATGCTCAATCAACTTCTCGTAAAATCTAGGTAAGGGCTCTAGCACCCCACGTTGCCCTAAAATCTGAATCATATTTCTAATACTAGAATAAGAAATTTTACTAATTCTATCTACTTTATAAATATATTCAATTTCCGCCAACCCAGCCTCTGTCTGACCGGACAAAATATAAGCAAGCGATAAATTCCAATGCGACTCTGCCGGAACAGGATTTAACTCCACCGCTTTTTCAAAATAGCTTATTCCTTCGGCAAGTCTTCCCAAACTATAGGCCGCCTGACCCATCTCGAAATAAATCTGCGGACGGGTCGGCGAAAGCTTCAAAGCTTCTTTCCCTAAACGAATAACTTCTTCGCGCAACCCCGGATCGTTTGCCGGAAAATTGTTGTAGACGGCCATTAAAAATAAATAATTCCGTGCGTCTTGGGGTGCGAGCTCGATTGATTTCCGTAACTCGTCCACCGCGAAACGAAACCCGCGTTGTTTTGCCTCATCCGATATCCCTTCCTCACCACGAAACTGAATCATCGCTTCACCCAGCTTTTGCCTCGCTTCTTCATTGGCGTAAGTTCCCGCGTCAATAACTTTCTTGTAATTATCTAAAACATCGCTAAACCGTTGCTCCATTACTGCTCGTAGGGATTCTGTAATATCGAGGTTCGCTCGCGCTGGTTTGAAAACAAAAAAATACGATGAAAATATCAACCCGATGACTAATACTGTGGCGATCGCTGAATTTGCGCTTCCTAGTTCGTATTGCGGTTGTGATCCTTTTTGAATTTTTATTTTCTTATCCGGCGCTTTCGGCGCAAACTGTAAAAACACTATAAAGGCAAGGATTGAATAAAATGAGATGTATGTCCCCAAAGTGTCAAACACGAACAGATTTTGAAAAAAATACGCTACCAGTAAAGCAAAAAATATTATAAATGTTCGCTTGTTGTTTTCCGGATCTTCTCGATAATGTTTAAACAAAAACCAAAAAGCAAAAATAAATAAAGATAAATAAGTAAGGATTCCAAAAATCCCACTGGTTACCGAGATTTCAAAAAACACATTATGAGCGCGGTCAAACCAAATTTGCGAACCGGCATCACGGAAGATTTCCGCCGGAAAATATTTATTGAAAGCAATATTAAAATTTTCATACCCATAACCCGTAAAAAATCTATCTTTCCAACCGTTCCAGGAGGCCTCCCAGGTTAGCAACCGTGATTCGGTGGTAATATCTCCACGAGAAATTTCGGTAACTCGTTGCAACCCTCCCATGCTTCTTACTAAAGAACTATCTTTGAACACAAACAATAAGGAGGAAAATAATACCAACCCCAACAACACCCCAACTGTAAACACCCTAATCTTTTTTCGGCCAGCTGTTATCGCGCTAAATAAAAGCATTAAAAAAACCCCGATCGCCATTCCAATAATCGCCCCACGAGTTTTGGTGGCGTTTAAAATTATTATCTCAAAAATTATAATCGACCATAAAATAATTTTTTGCCAACCGGGCCGACGCGTCAACACCAACCACAGCGCTAAAAAAATATTTGAAATAAGGTACCCGCCAAAAAAAGAAGCATTGCCTATCGTTCCGGAAATACGAGAAACGTCGCCCGAGACGACAAACGTAGCTCCATATTTTTGGAGCATTGCGTACAAAGAAATAGCCAAACTGACAAATATCGATGCAAAAAAATATCGCTCCCATTGTTTACGTTCCTGCAACATGCCGGTGAGCATGACAAAATAAGCAATCACGTGTGAAAAAGTAAGCAAACCCTCTCCTCTTTCGGTGTTCCCCCAGAAACTACGATAAAAATTTATACCAAGAAGAGATGTGACGATAAAAACTCCAAGTAAAATAAAAATCGCTACGGAAAGTTTGGTAATCTTTGGACGAAACCGTTTGTCGGCTATAGCCAAAACAATATACAAAACCAAGGCGATCTCAACCATTAAACGAAAATAGAAAGTTTTAGTGGAAATGAAAGGAAAGAAAAATCTAGAAGAAAATAAAAATGGGGTAATAAGCAAAGCATAAAGCAGAAACACTATAAGGCTCCTAAGACTTTCTAGAGTTCGTGATGTGGTTATTCTTGCCATATTAAAAATTCTATCAACTAAAGCCTAATCGGTCAATTCCTTATAGTTGTCAGGGAAGCCAATCTATACTACACTATAAATTGAATTATGAGTGATGTCTTAACACAAATCAAACGATTAATTCTATATATAGGCGACATCCTGCTTTTTTATCTGTCTCTGCTTATTGTTTTGACGATCCGTTATTACAACGCTTTTAACATCCACTCATGGCAAATCCACTTTTGGCCATTTACAGTACTATTTATACTATGGCTGGTTTCTTTTTATATTTCTGGACTGTACGACCCTAAACAAACCAAGAATGACATCAACTTTTACACTTTAATTTTCCGTACGCTAATAGTGGTGGGAGTAATGGGAATGGTTTATTTTTATATTTTTTCCTCCCGATTGTTTTCGATCCGTCCTTTTTTGGTTTACTTTTTATTCGTTATAATTTTCAGTTTGCTATTTGTCGCTTGGCGACGCGCTTACAACCAACTGACAGCTTCGGAGGCTTTTCAAAATAATGTTTTGTTTATCGGGGAGGGTGATGAAATGCAAAATTTAATTTCCGAGCTAAAAGCAAAACCTCATTTAGGCTACCAAGTAGCCGAACATATTTTAATCGATCCAAAAAACGAAAACGAAAGCGGTTTAAACGATCTGAATCTAAATAAAATCCTGGTTGAAAAACATATCAATACGGTTGTCACCTCTTTGGAGCTCCATCGCTTACCAGAGATAGTTTCGCAATTTTATAAAAATTTATTTCTAGGAATCCGATATTTTGATTTACCGGCTTTTTATGAACGACTAATCGGGAAAATTCCCGTAACCACTATCGGGCAAATATGGTTTTTGGAAAATATCGCCGAGGGGGAAAAAAGATTTTATGAAGTCACAAAAAGAGGTAGTGATGTTACTATCGCAATCATTATGGGAATTTTGGGTTTAGCCTTAACGCCGTTTATCGCGTTAGTTATAAAAATCGACTCTAAAGGACCGGTGCTTTTTAAACAGAATCGCGTCGGCAAAGCCGGATACGTTTTCCCGGCTATGAAATTTCGCTCAATGAAAGTGGGCGCGGAAATTAATGGCGCACAATGGGCCACTCCCGATGATCCACGAGTGACGCGCGTGGGAAAATTCTTGCGTAAATCGCGACTCGACGAAATTCCTCAACTAATCAATGTTCTCCGTGGAGAGATGAGTTTGGTTGGACCGCGCCCGGAACGTCCAGAATTTGTTCAGGAACTAAAACAAAATATCCCCTTTTACGACGAACGACATCTAATCAAACCGGGGCTTACTGGTTGGGCGCAAGTAAATTTCAAATACGGAGCCTCGGCAGGAGACTCTATGGAAAAACTTCAATATGATTTGTACTACGTTAAAAACCGCTCTACACTTTTAGATTTAGGAATACTTTTGAAAACGATAAATATAGTGCTGACCGGTAAGGGACAGTAACAAACACTCTTTATTTCCCCTCTCCAATTTTGGAGGAAGTTAGAGGAGAGGCTGTCTTGTCCTCCTCGCCTGTTGAGGATAGGTTTCTTTGTCCTCCTCCCTTTTACAAGGGGAGGTTGGGAGGGGTGAATTCTATTGGTCCCATTGTAAAAGTAGGTTGAATTACAAAACTCTAATTTAATGTCATTGCGAGGAAAATCCGGGGAGGACGTTATTAATATTCTTCGAACGAGACTCTAGCCTAGTCGAGAAGATACGAACTAGAAACAAAAAAAAGGCAATCTCATTGCCTTTTTTTTGTAACCCTTACAAAATTTATTTCAAGAAGTTTCCACCAGGGAGTAATCACTCGATCGCGCCTAGGCAATATCTCTACGTTATATTTTTCTTTATCAATCTTTTCAACCACCTTCTTGCAGCCCACTGAATCGTATTTGTGATAATAATCGTCAAAGATAACAACTGTATTCCCATCCATAAATTCTTTTGAATATTTCCAGTCATTTTCTATTGTTTCGACTTTATGCCCACCATCAATATAGATTAAACCCATTTTCGGCAAGCGTCCAACCAAAGGAGGCATTGTTTCGTGAGTAAAACCTTTATATAGGTTTATATTTGCTCCGGTTTTGAAGAGCCGTTCTTTTACTTCCGCTTCAGTTGGTGGTCGTTTGGAAAATTCCTCTTCGTTCAGTTTTTCCGTAAGCAGTTCAAACAAATCGAATCCATAGTAAAAAATATTTGCCGAAGGGTGATAGTTTCCCGCCGCCTCAATCATTTGTTCTGCCCGCTTTCCCGTCCAGGTTCCAATCTCCATTATCCTTTTGCACCTTCGATCTCTAATCGTCTGAAATAAATACTCATACCGCCGAAGTGGAAAAAAAGTCCGCTTGAACTTCTCGATTCCTCTATGAATAATTGATTCTTTCATATCATTATATGTTATTGCGAGGAGCGTTAGTGACGAAACAATCTCAAGATTCCTAAAGATTGCTTCTCCGTCCGCCGCGGCGGACGGATCGCGATGACAGTAAATTAGCTTTTCAGCCAGCTTTCAATTTTAAATATTAATATAATTGAAACAAAAAACCAACCAAACATCGAAAAAGCGGCGCCTAAAGCTCCAAATTTTGGGATTGCTATTAGCCCGATAAGAATAGTTAAGATGAGCGCTAAGACGTTTAGTCCGATAGAAGCAGCCATTTTTTTCATGGTACGAATAACCGGCGAAAAACTTACAGCGTATCCCAGTAACAAATTTGTTCCTAACACAATGTAAAGGGCGGGTAGTGCCGGTAAATACTCTTGCCCGTACAGCAAACGGAAAAAAAGTAACGTGCCTATAAAAACCGCGGCGACCATACCAAAAGTAAGCATTGTCCCCCACTTGGCTACTTTCTTATAATAGATTTTAAGTGAACCTGGATCTTGAGAATCTTTTAAAGGAAAAACCGTTGCCAACAATCGCGAGATATTGGAAGAAAATATTTTTGGCAATGTTCCAATACTATGCGCCACTTTGAAGAGTCCGGCTTGTTCAGGGGTGGATAAAATCCCTAACATAAAAGTTGGCGCATCAACAACAAAATTGTTTAAATTTTTATCAGCCGCGATTTGTAGGCTAAATTTTAAATATTTTGAAATCCTAACCTGCCAAAAATTTTTGACAACTTCCTCAAAACTCGGAAACAATGGGAAACTGTTTGCTATTCGTGATAATAAAACTATCGAGACTATTAAAAAAATTAATTCTGTAATAAGCAGACCATAAAATATTCCCGCGACGCCAAACCCCGCTGCAACAAAAATTATGCTCACGCTGACAGCCAATATTTTTTTAGTGGTTTCCAAAAAAATAAGTTTGGTAATATTTCGAAAAACTTGATAAGTAAGCGAGAGTAACAAAAACGATACGGCTGAAATATTCACCAGCACATTTAACCGTAAAAAATTAGCGAGTGAAACATCACCGTAAACCAAAGTTACAAGTTGTGGCGCGAAAATAACAACTAACAACCAAAGAACGTTGGTAACGAGCAGGGTTACTTTCAAAAAATAAATTATAATATTTCTTACTTCCTCACGATCTTGACGGCCAATCGCTTTGGAAATGAGATTCACGGTTGTGGACCATACCCCAAAGTTTATAAATGAAGAAACAATCCCGGCAAAAGCCGCCACAATAGCATAAAGCCCATAATTTTCGGGTCCCAAGATCCTCGCAAATACTACCGAGCCGACAAATCCAACCACCAAAGCCACAGCTTTTCCAAGCTGAAGAATGCCGACGTCTCGGATGAATTTCATGCCATATGCCAATTTTGCTAAACCTGCAATATTGCTCATAACTCCGAATCCGAGAGGCGCCCTCGCTAGAAGTCTGCGATGGTGCCCCTCGTTACTCAAAATTGATAATAACTTAAATATTTTTTTACAGTAACCGACCAATTCATCGTTGCCGCAAATTTTTTTGCTTCCCTTCCCATCTTTTCCCGCAATTCTTTATCACTTAATAATTTATCAATCGCTGTGGCAGTTTCTTCGACATTCTCCTGCTCAACCAATATCCCCGTCTGTCCGTTTTTCACCGCTTCCTCAATCCCACAGTTCTTCGTACCAATGCCTGGTAAGCCGGCGGAAGCTGCCTCCAAAAACACCAACCCAAAACCCTCGAAATGCTGGCCGATATTCACTGACGGTAATAAAAATAGATCGGCGATATGATACAAAACAATCAAATGTTTGTCAGAAATATTTTCCAAAAATACCACATTGTCGGAAATTCCGGAATCTGTTGCTAATTGTTTTAACTGTTCGACGTATTTTGTTATCGCTTGAAGCCCAACTATATAATATAGGAAATTCGGATACTTTTCTTTCAATTTACCCAAAGCTCGAATCGCAACATGATAACCCTTCCTCCTCTTCGGCTGCCCCACTCCAACTAAAATCGGCCCACGTTCCTGTTCCACCCCTTTGATGGGGGAGGTTAGATGGGGGTGATTTGTAAACTTCTCATACTCAACCCCCAAATAAACAACTTCCAAATTTTTTAGCCCTGGCACTTTTTTCAAAATTCGTTTTCTCGTATATTCCGAGATGCATAAAACTTTATCGGCTTGTTTATATGCCCATTTTAAAATCGTTCCTAAAATCAACCGATCCAATCTCACAACCGAATCTGTGCCAACACCGTTTATAATCAGTTTCTTTTTGAAACCAATATTGGCAAACACCGCGATCAATCCATAAGGAAACAGATCCATTGCGTGGATAACATCGCAATTTTTTATTTCTTTGCGCGCAACGAAAATATTATAAAAAATCTGCCAGAAATTTCCTGACACGTTTTTAAGTACCGCTTTCTCGTAAGGTTTATTTGTTAATTTCTCAACCAATGCCACAGTCTCAACTCCTTCCTTTCTATGAATCCTGTCGATAACCTCGCAAGAATACCTGTCCAAACCGCCAATTTTGACATCAAGTGACCGTGTTAAATAACAAATTTTCATACTCTTTCTCTCCAGTAATCAAGCGTGTCTTTAAGAGTTTTGCTTAAATAGTCTATCTCTGGCTTCCAGTCGATAATTTTTGTAAACTTCTGGCAATCACCTGTTAAAACCGGAACGTCGGATGGGCGCATTCGGGCTGGATCTTGTTCCAGTTTGATATCTTTGTTTGTTGACATCTCCACCAACGTATCCAGTATTTCTTGGATTCGGTAACCCTTACCCGAACAAATATTATACGCCTCGCCCGGTTCACATTTTTCTGTAGCCAACCAATATGCTCGCACCATGTCACGAACATCTGTAAAATCCCGAATAGCTTCTAAATTTCCATGTCGAATTATCGGTTCCTTTTTCCCCTTTTCGATCTCGGCGACTTGTTTGGCAAAATTCGAATCCACAAATACCTCTCCCCGCCGTGGACCGGAGTGATTGAACGCTCGCGAACGGATTATTTTCATTCCATAAGACTCATGATACTGGTATCCCATCAAATCCTGAGCAGTCTTCGAGACGGCGTAAGGTGAAAGTGGGCGAAACGGATTGGTTTCTTTTATCGGCAGTTCATCGGGCAGGACCTTGCCATATTCCTCGGAAGATCCGGCGATTAAAATAACCGGATCCAGCCCGCCGGTTTTAAATTTTTTAACAGCTTCAAATAAATTCGCCTGCCCGACAACGTTTGTTGTAAATGTCTCTGCCGGAGAATCCCAAGAGGCCGGCACATAGCTTTGCGCGGCCAAATGAAAAATTTTATCAGGCATTGATTTTTCAATAACCTCGTAAACATTATGGGCGTCTTTTATATCACACTCGTGATATTTTATTTTCCCATCCAGATGGCTGACATTCTCCGTTTTTGATCGCCAACGCTTAATACCATGGATTTCGGCCGTTGGAAAATTTTCCAAAATAAAATCCGCCAGATGGCTACCCACAAACCCTGTTATTCCTGTTATGAGAATTTTCATTGATGTTTGGCTAATGAAAGAATTATAACACAGATCTACTTCCGAAAAAACTCTCTCCAACGATGAACAATCAGGTTCTTTATAAATTCCAAAGATATTTTCAAGCTGATAAATGATCTTCTGCCGACAAGCCCTAAAAATTCCGTCGGGATTTCCCTCACTTCTATTTTATGCCTGCGAGCATGGATCATTATTTCTGCGTCGATAAACCAGTCATCAGAAGTAAGATTGAATTTTTCAAAAACTTTTCGCCGAAATATTTTTGGTTTAGCATTTATATCGCGGCCGGCAATACCCGGAAAAAACGATCTGGCAAATAAATTATAAACAAAAGATATAAAACGTCGTAAAACTCCATCTCCTCGGACAAGTCGTACCGTCTTTACCATATCCAAATTTTCTTCCCGGATCTTATGATATACTCGGATAATATCGAAAATCGGCATTTGACCGTCGCCATCGATGACCGCGATATAGTTCCCTCGAGCCTTTTCAAACCCCGACTTCATATCCCAACCCATCATCCCTTTTTTCGGTTTGGCGACGTGAAAAACCTTTGGATATTGTTTGGAAAGTTCCTCGACAACTTGAGGTGTCGTATCGCCGGTTCCTTCGATATAGTTTCCCACCAAAATCAATTCATAGTCATGAATATTATATTTTTCTAAAACTTCTATCACCTTCACGACAAAATCTCTTGTATATTCTCGAGCTTTATAACACAAAATTACCAAAGATAAATCCGGTCTATTCTGATCAGTAAATTTTCCGTTAAAGCCCATAAATTATCTATTATTATTGTTGCCTGATTATTGTAGTTGCTCGATTTATCGAGCTTTCCTGGCCCCATGAATGGGGCAACTACATGTCCCGCACGCAAATTGGGCAACTATATTCTGATTGTTATCTAGCCAAAAAGTACGCGTATGTAATCGCGCCGCTACGAAACTCCCCCTGTTTTTCGATTTCAAAATAAAGCGCGACTAGTGACGTATATTCTTTAGCATTTCTTATATAGTCTCCCTTATCTAGTGACTGAAGTGGTTTTGTAATAAAATTTAACAGGCTTTTTATCTTTGCGTCTTCCATTATTAAAATCTGGCCGCCCGGTTTAACAACCCTCTTTGCTTCTGCTAAAACTTTCTTTACTGTTTCATCGTCAAGGTGGTGAAGGATCGCCATTATTAATACTTTATCAAACTCATTGTCAAGAAATTGAAGTTGGGTTGCGTCCATGACACTAAACTTTCCAGGCTTATTCCTTTTTGCAAAAGCAATGTAGTCCTCTGAAATATCAACACCGTAATAATCCGCTTTTTTAAACAAATCCGCAAATTCACCTGTGCCGCAGCCAATATCTAAAACTTTTTGCGAAGCCACATCACCAAAATACTTTTTTACTAGTCTTTTTTGAACTATAAAATTTATTTCCAAAACTTTTCTTAAAAAAGTAAAAATCTTGGAATTACCCGCGAGCTTATCAATAATTGTTTTTGCAAAGCTCATGTTCTACTTTCTTTTTAATTGAAATCTCATTGGGGTCGTCAAACAAGCCGGGAAATATTTTAACGTTTTTATCAACCCGCTATATTTTAAAAATTTTAGGACCGGAATAAACCGCCGTTGTCTTTTTGCAAACTCCCCGTCATTTTCTAGTCGTTTAAAGGTATTTAGCAAGGCGTTTCTGTCGTACTCTATATCCAACCCGCTTAAACGGCACATTTTACTCATTTTAAAAGTATTGATGAAATTGAGACCCTTCCACAGAGTCGATTTTTTTAAATCCGGTCGAAACAAAGTAGTCAACCTCGGCCAAAAAGGAACTAAAAATATTTTGAAATGCGGCTCGTATGGGAATAAATAATTGACGGTATTATGTACCATCACGCCATCTTGCTTCAAAACTCTCTTTAAAGCATCAAGGGTTAGTTTTAGGTTTAAAATATGTTCGAACACATTATTTGAAAACACTATATCAAACTCCTCCCCAATTTTTTCGCTTTCTTCCGCCAAATAAGAATACCATGTTGCGGAGTCAATTTCCAACACCCTGAACAAATGTATGGCTGTGTCATAATAATTGCTAAAACCCGCTTCCGAAGGTTCCAGACCATAGATTTTGTAACCGTTCGATTTTAAAAAAGCGTAAACCAAGCCGATTCCTCCGCCGATTTCCAAAATTTTGCTTTCGCGGTCAAATTTTATATCATCGAGCAGCGACAGAGACAATTCGGCCTCTTCTAAAAAATGGCTGAATATTTTATTAAAAATTTCCCTTTCAGGAAAAGATAGGTAAATTTCGTTTTCAGGAAAGACAGTTTGAGCGATTATTTGATCCCTGAACTGTTGATCAGTAAACAATTTGTCTATTCGTGACTGATAAAAATCTTTTATCGAAAAATTATTCATTCAATCATTTTCCTACCATGGATAATGGTATTTTAATTCTACTTGGTGTTGTCCCGCGGAAAGAGGCAAGCCTATGAATACGGAATTAATGGTATTAAATTCCGCCGCTTCCCCGTCAATAACCGCGCTCCAGCCAGGAAGATTGTTTTGAGAAACCACCAACCACCGTTCATCCGGCGAATCAACCGCGATTTTCCAAAAACCGTTTTTTTTCTCTAAGACTTCAACCTTCCCACGAGCTCGTGAAGTTGTGCTATAACATTTACCTTCACATTCCACTAAAACATCGCGGTCTTTAAGGTCCAACATAGTAGTAAGGTTATAACCTTCTTCCTCGGAGGGTCTGATAATAATACTGGCATCAGCTAAATACACTTCCGGTCGAGCTGACTGGTTTTCGTACAAATATACCGGAATATTAAAACGAGTAGCGGAAGTTTCCAATACTTTAATAAATTTGGATTCATCTAAAGGATAAGCGCTGATAATAAATCGAACCCCAAGGATGTTTAAAATCCGTTGGCGTGACTCGAACATTTCAACTTTTTCCTCTAAAGCAATCTTTTCATCCGAAAGCTTCTCGCCAACAGTCGCCCGGTCACTACCTACCAAAGCAAGCATCCTGCTCATCCGCCGAGACATAAGATTGTTGTAATAATCCGCTCCTGACAGTCCGTAAAGCATGCTAAAGTTGGGAGGTAAAAGAACTTTCTGAAAAGCGATTGAATCTTTTATGTTAGGCGAATACGGCACCGTTAGATTTTGATATTCGGAAAAACCGGGCAAAAAACTTAGATACCGCCCACCGCGCTCTTGTAAAAACTCGACTGTTTGTGATGGTTGCAAAAAATCGGCTTTTGAAACGGTTGGATGATAAAACCACAAAACGCTTACGAAATTAAGCGCGGTAATTGCCACGACTGTTACTAAAAAATTGGAAGTAAGTTTTGTCTTTTGGTAAAACTTGAGGACAAAAAAACTTATGACTAAAAAAATAATTGGCAAAGTAACCCGGGGTTGCCACAAAGTAATCGAATTTACGATCTGGTCGTAATAATTATTTATCACTGAAAAATAATGCTCAATAGGCAGTTGAGAACTTGCCTCGTATTTATTTTCAAGAAAATAATCTTTAAGGAATGAAATTGACCGCTCTTTTAGTAACACAAGCATAAGAGAAAAGGCCGCTAAAACAAACAGTAAGGCCGCCAAAATTCGCCTAAAAAAAACTAAAAAAAATCGACGTAACTCTTGGTTTTCGTCCCGAAGAAAATAATGGAGGCCAAAAGCCGCAGATATAGAAATTGAAAATGTCGCGAGAAAAAGCCATCTCCCGGGAACACGCAGGCCGTCCAGCAAAGGGAGTTTGGACATTAGCCAAAATAGTGGGGAAAATTTAATTGCCACAGCCAAAGCCAATCCGAGCAAAAACAGAAAGAATTTTTGTATCGAAGACTTTTTAACAAACCAGGAAAATATGAAAAGTATCGATGGTAAAGCTCCAAAATAGAAAAAATTACTAGAGAACCCCATGGGCGCTCTAGTATAAGGCAACACAATCTTTCCGATATCTAAAACCTCCAAAGAATCAACCGAGGCTTGCTGGAAAGACACCCCCCCGGCGCGGGCGGAAAGAGAAGAAAATAATGCCGTGGGCAAAAACTGCGGCAGACCCAAAATTATTCCGAAAACAACCATAAGAATAACAACCAAAGGCAACCGAAGCTGGCGCAACAAAGTTTTTTCTTTTTTTTGCCAGCCTAAAAACAGACTATACAAAAAAACCCCGACAACTAAAATCGGCAGTAAATTAAAATTTACACTGTAAACCGAATAAGCAACCAAAAGAGAACCTAGCGAGACTTTCCACCAAGCAGGCTTCTGGTTGTAATAAAAAATTACCAAAAAGAATAAAGGCAGGACAGGTAAAGCTGATGCCAAACTCAAATCTGCTGCCCAATTGTAGGTTGCGATTACAAAGGTCAACCCTCCAAAAACTGCGGGCCAAAACTGGAGTCCCAGTTTTTTTATAAAAAGATAGGTAAAAAATCCGGCAAGAACAACATTCGCAAAAACCAACCAATGATAGACCGCAAACGCTCCGAACAAAAAAAGCGGCGCGAAAAAAGGATTGAAGAAGTTCCCCAGTATAAACAAAGGAAACCCCGCGAACACTTCCCCGCTCCACAGCAAAGAGTTTCCCTCAGCGATAGCGGAGTCTATAAAATTAACAAAAGGATAAAGACCTTGGGTGATGTCTGATCCCGCGAAAATATCGCCAAAAAATAAAACCGGGCTCAATACTACTGCCGTTATCGCCGCGAAAAAACCCAAGGCATAAAAATTAGTTTCCTTAAACATTGTCCTTGTAAGCGATTAAATGAAAATCACGAGATAAGATTCCCGCGTGATCAAGAAAAAAATCGGGTACAAACCGAAAAAAATTAGTTCCGGTAGATTCCGAAAGAGCCGCGATCAAATGCCGGGCTGTGAATATTAATTTGAAAGAAGAGAAACCCTGTTTCCGTAAATTTTTTTTCAACCAACGAATATTTATCCCGTTGCCATAAAATAGATGGTACTCGGCAATTTCTTCATATTCGGATCCGGATAGTTTTTCTGCCACATTCTCAACGAGCTTTTCATGAAAAAATTTACGAAAAATAAATTTGAAAGGAGCCAAAAACCGATATGAATAATAATTCGGCTCCAATCCCATATAGAGCGCTCCGCCGGGCTTTACCGATCGCGCTACCTGTTCTAGCACTGCCTGATAGTCTTTTAAATGATGATAAAAAGAATTGGAAATCACTAGATCAAACAGTTGATTATTCTCCTTTAAGTATTCATAGACATCGGCATTTTTAAAATTAAAACTTGGAAATTTAGATTTTGCCAACTCAAGCATTTTTTCCGAAACATCTATCCCTAAAACGTTATTTATTTTTTCAGAAAAAAACTGTTCCAGATAACCACTTCCGCAGCCGATGTCCAAAGCTGAAAATTGATCACCGTTTGAAACACGCGGTAAAATGTACTCCGAAAATATCTTGGAATATAACTCTTTAACTTTCGGGTGCGCGAAAACCATTCTCACGTCATAACTCTCGGCGATAGAATCGTGATATAAAGCGTTTATTTTGGTCACATCTTCTCGGCTGGGATTCGATTTATGATCCACCATGATGATTAAACTTTTTCTTCCAAAGCTTTTTTAAGTTTAGTTAACCCTTCGCGAATCTGATCAATCGCGGTCGCGTAGACAAATCTCACATAACCCTCGCCATTGTTGCCAAATAAAGTTCCCGGTAAAAGGACACAGCCGGATTTTTCCAAAGCAAATTCGGAAAATTCCTCACTAGTCATCCCGGTTCCTTTTATATTTGGAAAAACATAAATAGCGCCCTCTGGTTTCAGGCAGGTTACACCTTTCATTTCATTCAACAGCTTCACCATTTCATCCCGTCGAGATTTATAGTCGGCCATGCTTTTTTTTATAAACGACTGATCGCCTTCCAATGCCTCAATCCCGGCTTTTTGTATAAATGGCGGGACGGCGGAAATTATTGTTTGGATCATCAATCCCATTTTTTGGGCAATCTCCTCCGGCGCCACGGCATACCCCAGCCGCCAACCGGTCATAGCGTAACTTTTGGAAAAACTATCCAAAATAACTGTCCGTTTTTTACATTGATCGGCTACCGCGGCTGAATAATGCGGGTAGTCGTAAGTCATCTTTCGGTAAGCTTCATCAGTAAGTAAATAAATATTTTTTTCTTCAGCAATCTTGGCGACCTCTGCTATCTCCTCTTTTGTCATCACCGCCCCTGTTGGATTTTGTGGGGAGTTAATGATTATTAAACGGGTCTTGTCAGTTATAGCTTTTCGGATATCATCCGGTGACATCCGAAATTCATTTTTTTCAAGTAACGGCACAGAAACCCATTTGGCGCCGATAAAATCGAACGCTGAATAATAAGAAGAAAATCCCGGGTCAGGAACGATAACTTCTTCTCCCGGATTTGCCACGCACCGGGTTAAAAAATATATAAAAGAAATTGCCGGGGCAATAACTACCTGCTTTGTCGTTGGTTTAAATCCGTACGATCTTTCAACCTCTCGCGCAACCGCTTCGCGCAGGTCCATAATCCCGGATGAATTTACATAATGAGTTTCGCCGCCTTCAATGGCGTCGATTGCCGCTTTTTTTATATTGTCCGGCGTGTCAAAATCCGGGTCACCTATTTCGAAATGATAAAGTTTACGACCTTGTTTTTCCAGCTCTTGGGCTTTAGCCAAAAACTGGAACATTGGACTGCCCTTGAGTTTTTGCGATGCATCTGATAGTGACGGTAGATTGGTCATAAATACTGTCCTGTGTCATTGCGAGCGGTAGCGAAGCAATCCCAAAAAAAATTTTGAGGTTGCTTCGTCTCCGTCCGCCTGGGCGGAAGGATCCTCGCAATGACATTAAAATTTTATATTTGAAGTTACATTTTTCCAAAGCACTTTATGCGCATCAATTATATCTTTCGGCATCTTGCCAAAAAATTTTCCGTCTTTCGGCTTTCCAGAAAGTACACATTTAAAAACCAAGGAAACGTCGTGGCTTCTTTTTCCATTAAGATAATTTTCAGTGAATAAAAATCTAAAACTTTTTAATAGCGTACCAAGCTCGCGTTTTACGGTCTCGTTCAGACGTTTTTTAAAAGTCTCTCGGTATCGCAACAAACCGCCTGGAAAATGCCAGCCCCGCCAGTATTTATCGTCTCGCCAAGTCAGAAGCATCTCGCCTTTTTTGTTTACCACTACTATTTCCAAGGCGATAAAAGGCACGAGATGAATTAGACCCTCAAAAACTTCCTCGGGAACCCCTTTGGAAGTTGGTTTAACTTTTTTTAAAAGATTATTGAGAATAGCAAGTTCTTTCCTTGAAAGCGCCATAATATGGGAATTATAACAGTTTTCCCTCCCAAATACTATCGATTGCATTTTCTTGTCATTCCCGTCCGCCTCAGGCGGAGGAATCCAAGTTTCTGATTTCACTATTGACTTCCAGCTAGGATAATCGGACTCTACAATATCAGATCAAAGGAGGATCTGTCTATGTCCGAAATGCCTTTTACGGTTGAGGAACAGCTAGGAATGATAACCTGGTGGCGCGAGCAATTCGCGGTAGAGAAATATATCCCGATTCGGGTTTTCGAAGCCCAACTCAAAGTGCGCCCGTTCGTCGCCTTCGAGCTGGCAACTGTGTGCATTGTTGACGACTGTTTGTGTGTTCTCCTCCAGCGTCGTCCCGACAATGACGCCAATGAAGAATTCCGCAACCGGCTTGGCCTAACGGGAACTATCCCAATGGGTAGCAAGTCGATTGATGATATCTTCGAGACCCTCAGTGGCGACGGAGAATCCGGCATCGTGGTGACACCAGACGATGTCGTAAACATTGGAACTGTCTATGGGCCAAACAAACCGCGCGGACCATGGACAGGCATTGTCTACGTTCACTACCTCGGGGAGCTCGACGAACTTCCAGCAACTTCCGGGGGACAAGAATGGTGGCAAACCGCACACGCTCTTATATCAACGGAGATGCTGCTCAGCGCCCAGATTATCCTGGGCCATGTGGTAACTTACCTTGAGACAAGCGAACGGTTCGTCTTCGACTGCGACGAGTCCACCACCGACGTCATCACCGATTGACCGCTACACCTTGTTTCAGTTCCCTTTATCACCCGCTGCTTCCAAGCCGCGGGGATTTTTTTATAAAAAATTATCTCTCCTAAAGGGTTGACCATAAACCAATCTTACTGTAAGATTTAAACGTTGTTCAGAGGAGGTTTGGATGGAACTTTTAAAAATCGCCGCTATATTAGCGGATCTGCCCCTTGCGTTGTACGCGATTCACTGGGCGCCGAGGTCGATATTCCCACACTACGTGAAAGACGACCCAAACCAGCCCGAAAACAATTACGGGCCAAGACCGCGCTTGTCAGCGATATTCGCAGTTACTTTTTTGGTAAGCGCTTTGATAGCGTTTCCCTGGCACACTTTCTAGCCCCCGCGTGCTTTCCGGCCGCGGGATTTTTTTATTGAATAACCCTAACGGCTCAGCTGAGCCGTTGGCCTAAAAAGTCTTTTCTTAACAAAACTAAAATTTTAGATAAAAATATAAGGTCTTTTCCAAAAGACAACGGAGGAACACATGACAAAAAAAGGCCCATCGCTTTTCCAGCGAGCCCTGCAAGGGATGCTTGCGTTTCTGTTCAGGTTTCTACGCCAACCCTGGACTGCTCGCTTCTACAACGCCGCGGCGCCGAACTTCGCGCTGACAGCAATCGAGACTGTTTTTCTGAAGTTCGAACAAGGCGACGATGAACCCGACATAATCGAGGTGTTACTCCAGAATAGACGAGACGGCGATATTCCGCAGTGGCGAGGTCGACCAGCATCGCCTGGGAGCATGGTGCAAGAGTGTGACGTGGCAGATCCACCCTGCGACTTTCTCGACGCGCTAAGGAGAGTGAAGGAAAAAGAGCTGGGAGGAAGCTCATTCATCTTCACCCCCAAACCCGTTGCCGTACAATACCACAAAACGGCTCGTGGCCCCGAAATCGCTTTGGTCTTCGTCTGCCAACTGTGCGAACCCGCTGTCCCACCAGAAGGTCTCTGGTGGAATGACGCTGAACGCCTGCCGGAGAATATCCTGCCCCACCACCCTGACATCATCTCTGCGGCGGTGAATGCTATCCGCTCTGGCATCAACAACGCATCGTTCCCGGAGAACTTACCTAACTGAATATAGTCAAGGGCTAACCAAAAACCGACTGCTCGCTTACGCGCGCTGCCGGTCTTTTTTCTACTCGGATTTGGATTTTATAACCGATTATAATACAATCACCAAAACTTTTTTGTATAAAAAAACCCAATGCGAGTACACATTGGGAACCAATCTCCGCAATCAAGCATCGGCGCCAAACACTGCGTCACCGGCGGCAAACAGCAGAGCGGTATGATCGCTGTTCACCTCGTTGGGCGTTCTCATGAACTTTTTTTGTTCCTGACTGCCCAACGGCCAAAGGCGAACGCATCAACCACGTAGAGCTCCCCGTTTTTCCCCACAAAGCCCGTTTTTTTTCCCCTTTTAAAACTAGTGGAGATCTTGACCGGATCAATCGGTCTGGGAAGAGAAATCTCGTTTGACTGAATTCAGGTCAGAGTGCACCAGTCTAGGGTAAAATACCCCTAAGATCATAACTCTAACCAAAATGCAAATTATTACGTTTTATGAGCGACAAAGGATCGAATTGTATCTTAAGTTCAAATGGG
>Ga0210057_1001171_pt1 | contig 40628 bp, 29 predicted proteins | sample CryGeyCG2114_010_2_FD_183968 | JGI IMG/M metagenome (GOLD analysis project Ga0210057, IMG submission 183968) | Groundwater microbial communities from aquifer - Crystal Geyser CG10_big_fil_rev_8/21/14_0.10 (SPAdes) (version 2) | ecosystem: Environmental > Aquatic > Deep subsurface > Groundwater ... | reverse complement strand
GTTTATCGGCAAAGTTGTTTTGAATGTAAAAAATCCACAGCCGCCACAAACTCCAAAGCAAAAAAATGCTTATCGGCACCCAGCCAAAATACAAAAAAATTCGCGCCACCAAAATATCCGCGGGCAGCTCTAATAAAGACATTATCTCATCTAAATTAATGACGACATCCATAAGATAATAGAGTATCAATGTAATGTATTGTACCACATTTTGCTAAAATTTGGCAAACAAAATTCCGTCCCGCGAGCATTGCGGGACGGAAAAATAATAAATTTAGCTGGCGGTTAATTACTGGGTACTAACTGATATTTCCCGTTTTCTTTCCGAAACCTGTCTTTACTCATCAGCGCTAAATTAATAGTGGCTTTCTTAACCAATCGTTTTTTAAAAACGCCGTCAATAATTTCTTCTTTAGTTAAGGGCTTGCCCGCTTCTTTCAGCACCTTGACCACTACGTCGCTCACCGTGCCGTTTTCATAGCCCCACTCCTGGAGAGCGTATATTCCTCGGCCGATTAAGATGTATTTATCGTCTAAAATAAGTTCGTTATGAACGGTGGCGGCGTTGGCTTGCTTATGGTCAAAGCTAATGGCGTTTATTTTATCGGTAATTTCGCGGAAGTGCATTGGTTTGCCGTAATTTTTGACAACCAAATAAATTTTATGGTTGATCGTTTTCGGCGTTATTTCCGGCCAGTCTTTAATCCCCCAGTGCCCGAATTTATTTTGCCGCAAATGCTTGCTTAAGCGCAATAACGAATATAACGCTTTATGCTTATTTATTGCTTCGGTATTTTCGGCAAAGTACTGGCTTCTAACCAATGGCGAGATGTCAAAATTATTGCTGACGCGCAGGCGCTCGGCGTGTTTTTTATAAACCTCGCTGGCCGTCACCAAATTAATAATTTCTTCGGTGCGTAAAACGGACTTTAACTCTTCTAATTTACGGATGATAAACTCCAGCAGCTCCTGCAGATGGTCAAGGGTCGAAAATTTCAATTTCCACAAATCATTATATTGGCCGTTTTCCTTTACGTAATCAAACTCATCGGCCAGCAGTTTGGCTAAGATAAAAGAGTAATGGTTTTTTAAAACTTCATTGTTAATTCTTTGTTCGCTGTTAGCGAGCATTGATAAATAGCTTAAATTATCAATCAAATAAGAGCGCTCAATGATGCCCCCGTGCTCCTCCAGCAAGTTATTGATTACGTCGCGCAAGTTGGAAGTGTATTTATCAAATTCGTCGTGCTTTTTGATTTTAGAGATGGCGCTGTTCTCAATCTGGCGGATGCGTTCGCGAGTTAAGTTGTATAAACTCCCGATTGCCTCTAAAGTTACCTTGGCGTCTTTAGACAGGCCAAAACGCATATTTAAAACCTCGCGCTCTTTGGCGCGCAATCCGCTGAAAAGGTTGTCTAAAATAATTTGGCTGTCCAAAATGGCCGCCTCTTCTTTAACGGTATTGTTTAAAATTGTGTCTAAAATTGACCTATTGTCCATAAGAATAAATCAATCCAAGCATTTATCCAAACACCTTTCAGAAGGTGTTCGGATTTATTGACTTAAGAGTAATTTTGTCTAAATTTTATTATAGCCATATAATATCATATTTTCAAAAATAAGTCAAATAAAAAAGCTTGCTTTAAAAAAATTCATTTAATTTTAGCAAAAAAATACTATCATTATTTTACCGGCAAGTTTTATAATTTGACAAATATAAAATCTGTATTTATACTGGAGTTAGCACTCTTAATATTAGATTGCTAACCATATGTTCAACAAACTCACCATCAAATCCCAAGAAGCGCTGATTGTGGCGCAAAATATCGCGATTGAAAACGGGCAGCAGCAAATTTCCGCTTTGCACCTGCTCTACTCCCTGATTATCCAACCGGAAAGTATGGTGAAAACCATTCTGGACAAGTTAAACATCAACGAAGATAAGATCAAGCAGGAAATTATTTCCGGCATTGAGCGCCTGCCGAAAACGCCGATTGAATCGGTTGTCGGCGCCATCCAAGGCACGCAAGAAGTCGCTTTAATCATGAACGAAGCTAAAAAGGAGGCGGATAAAATGAAAGATGAATTTATTTCCACCGAACACCTCTGGTTGGCGATTTTATTGGTTAAATCGTCAGCGCAGGAAATATTAAAAAATTTAGCCGTTAACTACGATGAGGTTTTAAAAATATTGGCGCAGGTGCGCGGCGCTACCCGCATTACCGACCCCGAGCCGGAAGCTAAGTTCCAGGCGCTGGAAAAATACGCGCTTAATTTAACGAAACAGGCGCGGGAACAAAAATTAGACCCGGTAATCGGCCGCGACAACGAAATTCGCCGGATCATGCAGGTGCTTTCCCGCCGCACTAAAAATAACCCCGTTTTAATCGGCGAAGCCGGCACGGGAAAAACGGCGATCATCGAAGGTTTGGCGCAAAGAATCGTCGCGGGCGACGTGCCGGAAACTTTAAAAAACAAAGAACTCATTAATTTGGACTTGGGCTCGCTTTTGGCCGGAGCGAAATTCCGCGGCGAATTTGAAGAACGGCTGAAAGCGGTATTGAAAGAAATAAAAGCGCAGGCGGGAAAAATTATTTTATTTATTGATGAATTGCATACGCTGGTCGGCGCCGGCGCTACCGAAGGGGCGCTGGACGCTTCCAACATGCTGAAACCGGCTTTGGCGCGCGGCGAATTGCACGCGATTGGCGCCACCACCACTAAAGAGTACCAACGCTACATTGAAAAAGACGCGGCGTTAGAGCGGCGCTTCCAGCCAATTTACATCAATGAGCCCTCAATTGAAGATACGATTGCCATTCTGCGCGGCATTAAGGAAAAATACGAAGTTTTCCACGGCGTGCGCATTACCGATAAAGCCATTCTGGCGGCGGCAGAACTTTCCCAACGCTACATTACGGACCGATTTTTGCCGGACAAAGCGGTGGATTTAATTGACGAAGCGACTTCCGCCCTGCGCATGGAAATTGACTCGATGCCGGAAGATTTGGATAAATTAAAGCGCGAAATTACCCGCTTAGAAATTGAAAAAGCCGGCATTGAAAAAGAAAATAAAAATACCTCCGTCAGTGAAGACACGAAAAAGAAAAACGCGGCTACCATCCGCAAATTAACTAAAAGGCTTTCGGAACTGAAAGAAGAAGAAAAACAGCTGGAAATGCATTGGAAAAACGAAAAAGAAATTATTGCCGCCATCCGCGCGGACAAGAAAAAAATAGACGAATTAAAACAGGAAGCCGAACGGCTGCAAAATATCGGCGAATTAGGCAAGGTAGCCGAAATCCGTTACGCGGAAATTCCCAAACTGCAAAAAAACATTGAAAGCAATGAACAGCGGCTCGCGCAAATTCAGCGCGCCGGCCAGGCCATCTTAAAGGAAGAAATTGACGAAGAAGATATCGCGGAAGTGGTATCGCGCTGGACCGGCATTCCGGTCGCTAAAATGTTGGAATCGGAATCGGCGAAACTGGCAAAAATTGAAGATGAGCTGAAGAAACGGGTGCTGGGGCAAGATGACGCCATCAAGTCAGTCGCTAACGCCATCAGGCGCTCCCGCGCGGGCATTAATGAAATGGGAAAGCCCATCGGCTCGTTTCTTTTTGTCGGTCCAACCGGCGTGGGCAAGACGGAATTAGCCAAAGCGCTCGCCGCCTTGATGTTTGATACGCAAGAGGCGATGATTCGTTTAGACATGTCCGAATATATGGAGCGCCATTCGGTCGCGAAAATTATCGGCTCTCCCCCGGGCTATATCGGCTATGAAGAAGGCGGGCAACTGACGGAAAAAGTGCGCCGCCGCCCCTATAGCGTCATTTTATTCGATGAGATTGAAAAAGCGCATCCGGAAGTGTTTAACATGCTGCTGCAAATTTTAGACGACGGCCGCCTGACCGATTCCAAAGGCCGCGTGGTTAACTTTAAAAATACCATTATCATCATGACCTCAAATCTTGGCAATCAGGTGATTCAGGAATATTCCATTGGCTTTGCCGACCATGAGGACAAAGCAAAAGCGGCCACCGCGCGCGGGGCCGAGATGAAAGACAAGATTATGGCTATCCTGAAAGACCATTTTAAACTGGAGTTTTTAAACCGCATTGACGAAATCGTCATCTTTAAATCCCTCACGGAAGAAGTGCTGGCCCAAATCGTTGACTTAGAATTAGCTAAAGTTCAAAACCGCCTTGCGGCTAAAAACATCAAACTTTTATTTAAAGAGGGCATTAAAAAAATGCTGACTAAAGAGGGTTATGACATAACTTTCGGCGCCCGTCCCCTAAAGCGCGTGATTCAAAATAAAATTTTGGACGAGCTCGCCTTGGAAATCATTGAAGGCAAAATCAAAGACAACGACAAGGTGGAAATTATTTTAAACCCGCAGGAAAAGGTAGAGATGAAAGTGAGATAAGAAAGTTAAAAATAAAAAGTTAAAAATACCTCTAATTTTAGAGGTATTTTTGAATAATGGTTGACAAAATATAAAATGTGTGATATCATTTTATTAAGTTAATTGTATGGTACATTTTCGATATTTTTAAAATCCATCTTAAAGGAGTATGGCTATGAAAAGTATAATAGTGGGTCTATTAGGGATGTTCTCTTTTGTTCTCTTGTTTTTCCTGCTGACTTGGCATATGTTTGATTTTCTGTCAGCTGTGTGTGGTACAGCTATGTTATTTATTCTTGTGCTACTAGCTACTGGGATGGCTCTGTTAGCAGCTTTAATGACTCCATAAAAAAGATGATAAAAATAGGGAGGGCCATTTCATCAATCTTTGCCTGCGAGTTATTCGCCGCAGTTTCTCTCACGAGAGGAACGGCGGCTTTTTCTTTTGTCCAAGAATTAATGATGTTAATATTACATACCCAATCCCCAGCGGATGATTCAAGTACGGGCTGAAAAAGCTCGTTACCATAATCATGGCTAAACCTGATAGCAAGCTGATGCATAGCAACTTGTAACTTGTAACTTGTAACTTGTAACTTGTTTTAATTCCTTCAATGAATATTTTCCCCAACAACGCTATGTAAACCAGTAAGCCAATTAACCCCAGTTTCAGCCAGATGTCCAAATACCCCCACTCAAACGCGTAGGTCGTGTATTCGCCGGTTGAGTTTTGTTCCAAAACGCGCGGGTCCTGCGTTTTATAAGTTACCGTCGCGCCAAAACCTTTTCCTAAAATCGGCGCTTTTTTTATTTCACGCAGGAGCGGCGGCAGTAAATTCCAGCGGCTGGATACGCCCGCTTCTCCGCTTATTTTGCCGGCGCGCTCCGAAAGCAAACTTAAATCAAAAGCGGCGGTCGGCTGGGGGTAAGGAAATTTTACGATGCCAAAAACTAAGGCGATGCTTAAAACTGCCGCGCTTAAAGTAATGCTCATACTCCAAAAAATATCCTGCCAATTTTTTTTATCAACCAATAAACCAATAAACCAATAAACCAATAAACCAGCCGCTAAACCAATCCAAAAACTTCGCGAAAAACTAATTATTGCTACGGAAGCTGATAATAATATAACGATATAACAATATAACAATTTCTTTTTATCCCTAATTAACTTAAAATAAACCGCTGCCGCGGCGGCCATCGTCATCGCTATCAGAACATAGATCTGGCTCTGAAAAAAAATCCGCACAAAACCGCTTTCCATCACGGTAATCTCTCCCACGCCGGTAACGCGAATCCAGGGGTATAATTCATAAAGAGCAACGATTAAACTGTGGGAAAAGGCAAAAAGCAACCCCAAAGTTTTGGCGCTAAGCCAAATTACCGCCGCGCTAAAAACCGCTGACAACTCCCGCCAAAATTCGCCGCCGTTTTCTTCGCGCTCATTAACGACATCAGCGAGAGGAAAAATCATTAACCAATAAATCCAAGAATTGGCGTCAAAAAAAATATTACTGAATTCATTGCCGCGGAAATATCCATTTACTATCCCCCACCCAATGGCTACGCCCAATAAGCCGTAATAGCGGCCGAAAGGCAGAGCTAATTTTGCCAGCATTGAACGATAACCTTCTCTGTTCCACAGCACCGTTATTTTAGCGAGCCAAACCGACATTACCACTAAAAACAAAGCGATGCGGATGGAAATAATTAGCCCCCCTTGCTCAAAATAAAATAAATAGCCTTTGGAGCCGATAAACAGTTCCCCGAGTAAAATCAGCAGTCCGTACTCTAATTTTTGTAAAGATAAAAGCAAGGTCAGTGAGACTATAACAAAAAAAGCTATCTGCCTGAATTCGGGCGACAAAAAACTACCGAACGAGATTAGCTCTGCCAACGCAATAAGTAAAAAGTATAATCGTAATTTTTTAAGCATAGATATTAAATATTGGATATTGGATATTAAATGCTGATATCTTAAGATTGCACAATATCTAATATCCAATATCCTAATATCCGTCACATTTTAATGTTTACAACTTTGATTGTGTCCTTTGTTTAAGCCGCAATAACTGCGTAATCCACGCCAATGCCAAGCTATCAATGCTCGCGAGCCGCAACATAAACCACGCTAAGCGATGATGATATTTTTTAAAATAAGTCAGCAAGCCGCGGTTAAACTGGCGTTGTTTAGGAAAGCTTAACTGCTGGGCAAAACTTTGTCCTTCGTAATGCAGGACGCGGCTGACGGGCGTATAAACGATTACGGCGCCTAATTGCCGCAGACGCTTGCAAAGGTCAACGTCTTCCCACCAAATAAAGTAATCCTCCGACCAGCCGCCGATTTTATTTATCATGTCCCGGCGCGCAAAAATAAAAGCTCCCATTACTTGCTCCACCTCTTGTTCGCGGCTATACTCAAAATTTTTGGCTAGATACTTTTTTAAGAAAGGCGGCTGCCAAAAGTGATGCAGTTTATATAAAATCCAAAGTTGGGACCAAAAAGTCGGGTCGCGCTTAATGTTGGGCTGGCGGTTGCCTTGACCGTACTGCAATTGGCAGGTACAGGCGGCGATGCCGGGCCGCGCTTCCAGGTAATGAAACAACAGGCGCGGCGTGTTTTCCACGAGTTCCATATCCGGGTTCATAAACAGCGCGTATTTTCCCTTGGCCACCCGCAATCCTTGGTTATTAGCGCGCGCAAAACCGGCATTTTCCTGATTAAAAATAACGCGCAAATTTGGCTGCGTAAAGCTTAAATCATTGAGCATCTGCACCGAACCGTCAAGGGAAAAATTGTCTATCACAATCACCTCATATTCAAGGTCGCGGGTAAAAATAAAAATAGACTGTAAACAGCGGTACAGCAAGTTACGGACGTTCCAATTGACGATGATAATGCTGACATCCATAATTTTTAATTTTGCCTGCCCGCAATGCAAAGCATAGCTTTGGCAGGCGGGTAATTTTTAATTTTTAAATAAACCTTAAATCCTAATGTTTAAAAATTAGAGCATTAAAAATTATTTAAAAATTATAAAATTAAAAATTTAATTCATGTTTTCTTTTTATCACCTCCGCCGCCTCCTTATACTTCTTCACTTCTTTCAGCCACGGCATAAATTTATAGGCCCAGTGCGGCAGCCAATGCGACATCGTGCCGTGTTGAGTATTAACGGTAAATAAATATTCCGGCACCCAAACGCCGATATGGCCTTGTTTTAACAAGGTAAGCCATAAATCCCAATCCTGCAAGCGCTTTATTTCCGCGTCCCAGCGCCCGGCATGTTCGCGCCTGATTAAAGAGGTGGTATGGATATACGGCATTTGTTTTAGTTTGTCCGCGTCAAACGGCCAAAGCTTGAATTTTTTACCCCCACACCTATTAAGATATGGAGCTTTAAGAATAAAAGGAATATTATTCAATAGGTGTGGGGGTGAACCGTAAACAAAGGACGAATACGCGTAACTGACGTTTGGATTGTCTTGCAACGGCTTATGCATTTTCTCAAGCATCTCCGGCGCTCCCACCGCATCCGCGTCCCAAAAGATGATAAAATCACCGCGCGTCTCTTCGAAGCCGCGATTGCGCGCCGCGTTCGCCCCTTGGTTATTTTGCTGAATTATTTTACAGCGGATTTTTTTATCCCAAAATTTATGCTTTAAACTTTCCAATGCCACTGCCGTCCCATCGGTGGAGCCGTCATTTACGATAATGACTTCATATTTTTTGTACGTTTGGCTTAAAACAGACGCCAAGGTTGCCTGAATTTCTTCGGCTTGGTTATAAATGGGAATGATTATGGAAATTAACTTATTTTTAAACATACTTGTTTTAATGCTTTCATGACTTTCTCAACTTGCACCTGCCAATTAAACTGTCGCGCTCTTTCTCTCCCCTGCTCTCCCAACTTCTTTCTCAAACTTTCGTCTTGAGCTAACTTAATTATGGCGTTAGAAATTTCCTCAACGCTTTCCGGATCAACCAACAGCCCGTTGACGCCGTTCTGTACCGCGTCGCGCACGCCGCCCGAATCGCCCGCGATTACCGGTTTTCCGTACGCGTTCGCTTCCAGGTACACTATCCCGAAACCTTCAAAATCTCCGTCAATATTGCGCGCGGGCATAATGAAAATATCACACAACTCATACCATGAGTTAACTTCGGAGTCATCAGCATTGGTTATCAGCAACACGTTATTTTGGATGTTATGTTTAGATATTAGATATTGGATGTTGGATGTTGCCGGACCATTGCCGATGATTACATAGATGAGATTTGGACATTCTTTCAGTAGAGACGCGCCATGGCGCGTCTCTACGGTAAATGCCTCCAGCACTTTATCAACTCCCTTACGCGCCACTAGCCGCCCCACCTGCAACAAAACTAGCTTCCTCTGCAAATTATACTTTTCCTTTATTTGCGTTATGAGTTGCGCGTTATCCGTTATGCGACGATCAACCCCGGGATTAATAACTTCTATTTTTCCCTGTTCAACGATTTCTCTCGCCAACTTTGCCGTATAACTATTAGCCGCGATTATTTTCTGCGCGCCGGCTAAAATTTTACCCGTTAATTTTTTCTTCCGCGGCACTTTCAAGGCAGAGGTCAGATCTAGGCCGTGCAAAAAAACAACATAATTAAATTTAACTCCGGGTACTCGGGACAGCAGCCAAGCGACGGTGCCGAGCGGCAAGATTTGGCCAACCAGCACTATTTTTATGTCAAACTTTCTGATCGCTCGCCATAGATGCCATAGCCCAAACAGCCAATGCGGCTTAATTAACTTTTCCCCCGCCAAAATTTGAATTTCGCCATCCGGCCAGTATTTAACTAAATTGCCGTAGTAATTGGCAACGCCGCCGATAGCGGGAGGATACTCTAAGGTAAAAAGCAAAACATTGCTATTTTGTTTTAATGTTTCCATGTTTTAATGTTTACACATTTTTTCCAACAAGTGAATTTTTAATGCTAACCACATCGGCATTCGTATAGCCCTTAATAACATATAAAGAAACAAAATAAATAAACCCGCCTAAAGGAATGAGGAGGAAAATATTAACGCTTTCCCTAAAATAAAACAAAAGAATGCCCATCAAAACGGCGGCGGCTAAAGATTTCAGTAAAACTTTAACGATGGCCCAGGGACGGTAACTGATAATTTTTGGCACCCAGATCAGCCCTAAAGCCAAAAGCAAAATATTGGTGGCGAGCACCGTGATGCTGGCGCCGACGGCCTGTAATTTTGGTATCAAAATCAAGTTCATGACCACGCTGGCCGCGAGCACCGCCGCCATGTTAGCGCCGTTGATTTTTTGTTTGTCGCAGGCGTTCAAAAGCGACCCGACCGGGTACGACGCGAAAATAAACACGAGGCTCGCAATGATGATTTGCAGGGGCAAAATTGAGCCGGAGTACTCGGATTTAAAAATTAAAATTAAATTATCCGCCAAAACGATAATGCCGGCCGATATCGGCAGCGCGATAATGATTAAATAATTCATGGCCCGTTCAAAAGTAACCGCCAGCTGTTCTTTGTCGCTTACGTTATAGGCGCTCATGGCGGGATACAGAGACGCGACAAAAGCGAGCGGTAAAAACTGCAAGGCAAAAGTTATTTTAAAAGCGACGCTGTACAAACCGACGAATCTGTCGCCCGCGAGCAGGGATAATAAGATGCTGTCAAAATAGGTATAAAATCTCTGAAAAATGCCATAGAAAGCGAACGGCAGCGCCATCGCCATCATATTTTTTATAAAATTGTACTTAAGCGCGGGCCAAAGCGTTAACCGCCACTTAACCACAACCAAACTGGCGGCGTAACAAAAATTCAACAAACTGGCGATTACTACCGCTCCCATCAGCCAGCGCAAGCTAAAACCGGCTTTTAAAAAAGTTACTCCCAAAACCAACGTTATCAGTTGATAGCCGGCTACCGCAAAACTTTCGTAGCTTAAGTTATGGAAACCGCGGCTGACGGAAAAAAATACCAAAGTAAAGGAATCTAATATCATCGCCAGCGAAGAAAGATACACCAAGTCTTTGGTTAAGGAGGGGTAGCCCATGAGATTAATCAGGGTAAAAACAATTGCCCCGGATAAAACCGACAACATTAGCTTTAAGCCGATGATGTTTCTTAAATAGTTGTAAGCTCGCTCCTGATGCTTGGCGACTTCGCGGATGAGCACGGACGACATGCCGATATCAATAAAAATAGAAAATACGGTGGTAAAAGAGATGGCGAAATAATATTTCCCTAAATTTTCCGGCCCGATGGCGCGCGCGATAATGATAAAGTAACCAAAAGAAATTATTTTTTGCAAAATCAGCGCTAACGTAAAATAACTGGTATTCTTGGCGATGTTTATTATTTTCATACCTACCAATTATAAATCCCGCGTACTCGGGACAAATATACGAATATTAAAGATATTGTTTACATTATACTTATATTTCTAAAAATAACAAAGTTGCTCTATAGTAAATATCCCGCAGTGCTGCGGGATATTTTGTGGCGTATTTTATGTTATGCGTTGTGTAAAACTTACCGTTTGCTCCATTGTTCGGCGCGCCGCGCTTTTTTAAGACCCGGCTTTTTTCTTTCTTTCCGGCGCGGATCGCGAGTGAGCAACTTTTCCGCTTTTAAGGCGGGCTTCAATTCTTTGTCAATCATTATCAGCGCCCGCGCCAGGCCGTGCCGGACCGCTTCCGCCTGACCGCGCTTGCCGCCGCCGCGCACGACAATTGAACAGTCAACTTTATCTTCTAAGCCGACCAGCTTCAGCGGCGTCAATACCAGTTGGGCATACTCGGCTATCGGAAAATATTCCGTAATTTTTTTGTCGTTAATCGTCATCGCCCCTTGGCCGTTTTTATACATTCGCACTTGGGCGACGGCTCTTTTGCGCCGACCGGCGGCAAAGATGTATCTTCCTTTCAGCTCGATTGTTTTATTTTCTTTTTCCATAGTTTAAATTACACTATTTTTAATCTTTTTATCATCCCTCGTCTTAATTTATTTTTTGGCAGCATGCTCCAAACGGCCCGACGCAAAACGGCGCCCGGATTTTTGGCAAAGACTTCGCTTACTTTTGTTCTGACTAAGCCCCCCGGATAGCCGGAATGCCTTTTGTATTCCGCCTGCTTTAATTTTACTCCGCTAAATTTAGCCTTAGCGATGTTAATCACGGCCACGCCGCCGCCGCCGTCAAGGTGCGGCTGATACTCCGGCTTGTTTTTACCGCGCAAAAGAACGGCTATTTGCGAAGCGATTCTGCCGATTGCTTTATCCGTGGCGTCTATTGTTTGCGGTTGTTGGTTGCTTTTATGTTCCATATTTAAACTAGTTCAATCTGCGCTAAAACTGCGCTATCGCCCGCTCGCCGGTTAAGTTTGACGATTTTAGTATAGCCGCTGCTCCGGTCCAGATAGCGCTTATTTATCGTTTCCATCAGTTTCTTGATGGCTAACGGCTGCGGCAAAAGCCGCGCCAGTTTGCGGCGGGCGGTTAAATCATTTTGCTTACTGACAGTAATCAACTTTTCTACTAGGGGGCGCACGGCCTTGGCTTTGCTTTGCGTCGTCTTGACTTTTTCGTAAATAATAATACTGGCCGCTAAATTACGCAACATCATTTCCCGCGGCTGTTTAGTTCGTCCCAAAATTTTATTGCTTTGCCGGTGGCGCATACTTATTTACAATCTAAATTATTTATCCAGACACCTTCCAGAATTCCCCTCCGCCAAGATTTGGCGTGGGGGTGAAGGTGTTTGAATTTATTCCGCTTCTTTTCCCTTGGAGTCTTTCTTTCTCGCGTGCTTCTTTTCTTTTGGTTCAGCGGCGCTTTCAACCGCAACGGCTTCCTCCTCGGCCGGAGCGGCAGCGGCGCCTTCCTCTTCGCCCACCTCTCTTTTGGCTTCAGCTAAGACAAAAGAAAACTGTTCAACCAAAATTTCCGCCGCTTGCTTAAAAGCTTCCCTAAAACTGACGGTGCCGTCGGTTTTTACCTCAATAATCAATTTATCCCAATCAGTCATCTGGCCAACGCGGACGTTTTCCACATTGACTTTAACCACTCTTACCGGGCTGAAGATGGAGTCAATTTCAATGTAGCCGACCTCTTTATTAGGAGTTTCCCTGCCCTCAATCGGACTGTACCCGTATCCGCCAGCGACAAAAATTTCCATCTCTAAACTGCCGTTCGCGTCGGTTATTTCCGCGAGGTGCAGCTGGGGATTAATAATTTCAACTTGGCTGTTTTTAGTTATCTCTTTGGCGCTTACCTTTTTTTCTCCTTGCGCTTTCAGTTCTAATTTGATGACTTCATTTTCTGCGCCAAAAAATTTTAGACGCAAATTCTTTAAATTTAAAATTATTTCTAACACATCCTCTTTAACCTGCGGCAAAGTAGTGAATTCGTGGCTGGTGCCTTTTATTTTGACCCCCACCACCGCTGCCCCCTTTAACGACGACAGCAACGCCCGGCGCAAGCCGTTCCCTAAGGTTATGCCGTATCCCGGATAGCAGGGCTCAATCGCTATTTGTCCGTGGTTAGCGTCTTCAGTTTGGGTAAAGATTACTTTTTGAGGTAAAACTATTTTGGGCATAAAATTTTAACTTTAATTATATATAAAATCCAAATAAAAATTAACCGGCTGCTTAAAAATAATTCCCCTGCCGGTTAGCGGCGCGAATAATATTCAGTAATCGCCTGCACATCAAACAGCTGTTCCACTCCGCTTGATTGGGGGGCGCTTAACACTTTTGCTTCTTTTTTGGAGGAGTCAAAATAAAGCCAGCCGGGAATGGCGGCCGCTTTTAATTTACCCAACTGCTGCTTAAAATATTTATTGTCGGCGCTGTGGGAGTGCAAGCCGATTATGTCCCCGGCTGTAACGGCATAAGAAGGAATGTTAATTTTCTGGCCATTGACCAAAAAGTGCCCATGATTGACTAATTGCCTTGCCTGGGCGCGGCTGCCGGCAAAACCTAAGCGATAAATGACGTTATCCAGCCGCCTCTCCAGCAATACTACCAAGTTTTGCCCGACATCTCCGGAAGTTTTAGCGGCTCGTTCGAAAATTAAACGGAATTGTTTCTCCAACACGTTATAGCTGACCTTGGCTTTCTGTTTTTCCGCCAGCTGCATGCCGTATTCCGTCTGACGCTGCCTTCCTTTGGGGCCATGGACTCCCGGCGGATAATTGCGGCGCCCGAGCGGACATTTGTCAGACTGGCAAAGCTTTACTCCTAAACGGCGGCACATTTTGTGAGTGTATTTTTTCATAGATAATAATTAAACTCGACGCGGCTTACGCGGCCGACAGCCGTTATGAGGAATCGGCGTTATATCCTTGATGTTTAAAATATTCAAACCGTTTGCGTTTAAAGCCCTGACCGCTGATTCGCGCCCGGTACCGACGCCTTTGACGAAAACGGCTACCTCTCTCAACCCGTACTCCTTCGCTTTATCAACGGCTTTTTTGACGATAACCTGCGCCGCGTAAGGCGTTGCTTTTTTGGCGCCTTTAAAACCGCAGGCGCCGGCGCTCGACCAAGCTATCGCGTTGCCGCCCGGATCCGTCAAACTAATAATAGTATTATTATAAGTGGCGTTGATGTAAGCCCGCCCCGCCGCTACCGTCTTTTTTTCTTTCTTTTTCCGGCGGACGGCGGCGGACGGCGCTTTTTTTCCTTTAAGATCTTCTTTACTTTTTCCGCCGGCTTCGTCAACGGCGCTCTGGACATCAGCGCCCTCGCCCTCCGGCGGTTCAGCTAAAGCGGCGTTTGTTTTTTTTTCTTCAGACATAAAAATAATCTTTGGTTGTTAGCTTTTTAAGTTTTCTGGGCTGACGGACGCTTACCGGAAATGGTGGTTTTTCGGACGTTGCCGCGGACCGTACGAGAATTGGTTTTCGTCCGCTGCCCTCTGACCGGCAACCCTTTACTGTGCCGGATGCCGCGGTAACAGCCGATGTCTTTTAAGCGTTTAATATTGCTTACTACTTCCCGTCGTAAATCGCCCTCCACTCGATACTCTTTTTCGATAATAGCCCTTAACCTGTTTACCTCTTCTTCGCTTAAACTATGCACTCGGGTGTCGCGCTCTACCTGCGCTTTTTGCAATATTTGGTTAGCGCTGGTTCGGCCAATGCCAAAAATATAGGTTAAGGCCACCTCTACTCTTTTATCGTTAGGAATGGTTACGCCCGCTATTCTTACTGCCATAGTGTTCATCAATTATCAATTATCAATTACGAATTTATGAATATTTATTTTTTAATTCGTAATTCTACATTGAATTATCCTTGCCGCTGCTTATGTTTAGGGTTTTTACACAAAACATAAACCCGCTTTTTACGGCGGACTACCTTGCAATCCTTACAAATTGGTTTAACTGACGCACGCACTTTCATAAATTTACAGTCGGTAAGTAATCCTGCCCTTTGTTAAGTCGTAAGGGCTCATGGCTACTTTGACGCGGTCGCCGGGCAAAAGCTTGATTTTATTCATTCTCATCCGGCCGGACAAATGGCATAAAATTTCATGGCCGCTTTCTAAGCTGACGATAAAAGTTGCCCCGGGCTTCAGCTCCAGCACCTCGCCGACTGCTTCAATAAAATCTTTAGCGTTAATGATAGAATTCTGGCTGTTGTTTCCCTCGGGAATATTAATTGCCCGCGGTGGCTTGTTGTTGTCTGTCATTCAGGAAATACACCCTCACACCCTTACGGATGTGGCCGTACCCGTTTCTTGGGGTGCGAGCCTAAACGCCATTCTGGGTGTGGGGGTAAATAAAAAAACTTAAAAAAATTCCTCCCGCAGTATTGCGGGAAAGAATTTTACCGAATCGATAATGATTGGTTACTAAATATATCTTAGCTTTTAATTTCGGTTGTGAATTTAAGCTTATTATATGTTTTCCTTTAAAATATGTCAAGTGCCCATGCTTACAGCGCCTGCAGTTTCTTTACAATCGCTTCTTTGGTCGGCTGGTCGCTAACGATATCCAGTAATTTTCCATAATATTGCTTGGACTGTTCTTTATCGCCGATAGTTTCATAAATGAGAGCTAAACTGTACAAAGCGTTAGCGTGCTTTGGGCTTATTTCAATGACATTTTTAAAAATCGCGTCCGCAACTTGCAAATCGTTGTTGAAAGTGACGGCTTGATTTGATTGTTCTTCCTGAACGCTTAATTTTTCCTCCTGAATGACTGTCTGGCCCCGGTCGGCCGCGGCGGCGATTTCTTTGGTTTGCTGCTGCTGCAAATTTTGGCTGCGCACGCCGCGGTTAAAATACAGCCTCCCTAATTCAAAACGATAGTCTAAATTATCAACCGCCAAGGTTACGGCTTTGCCTATTTCTTCAATCGCCTGATCGTAATTATTTAACTTTTCGTAAGCAATGGCGATGCCGTAATAAGCGGGCGCTAAATTGGATTTCTTGCTGATTGCCTGTCCGTAAAATTTTATCGCTTCGGCATAAAATTTATTTTTTTCTTCGGCCCCCGCCTCTTGGTTAGCGTGCGCCATGTTAATTAAGGCTAAGCGGACGTAAGCAACCGGATTATCCGGTTCCAGTTGCGTCACTTCCGTGTAATATTTCTCCGCCCATTCCAGCGCTCCCGCGATGTTGTAAGTAGCGGCGTTTTCATAAATTAACGCCAGCGACTCTTTATTTACCACGCTGTTCGGAGTTAAATCAACCGCTCTTTTGCCGGTCAGAATCGCGGAACTTAAATAGTTTTGGATGCTGCTGACGTTGGCTGACTGGCCTTTGTTCGCTTCCTGATTAGCCATCACTATGTATAACCGCGACAGCCGCAAGTAATATTCGTCTTGATAATCAGCGGTGGCGATCGCCTTATTGAGGTAGTTAACGGCTGTGGCCGAGTCAGCGCCGTTAGCTTTATTGGCGTAAAAATCGGCTAAATAAATTTTAAAACCGCTGGTGAAAAGCACTACTACGCCCGCGCTCACTAAGAGAAAAATGGCGGCTAAGGCGAGCGCGTATTTAGGCGAAGACCGAAAGGATAATTTTAACTCCTTAAATTTCTCCGGGTAATTAATAACTACCAAAGCCATTGTCAGCGAGCCTAAAACGGCAATTAATAAAATAATGCTGCCGGAAACCGTCAGCAAAGCCGCGTTGGCGGCTAAAACCACTAAGCTGGAAAAAACCCCCAATAAAAATACTTTGACTTCTTTATTTTCGGAACGGCTTAAGGCGATAAACACGATGCTCAATAAAATTAAACTGATGATGACGAGGGAGGCCGTTCCCAAAATGCCGACGGTGGCCAACGACTCAAAAAAATTTCCGTGAGCCGTATCAAAGCGGACGTCCCATAAATTACTGGCATTAAATTCCGAACCGCGGTATTTTACGAAAGCGTAATCAAAAGTGGCTGGCCCGCTGCCCCAGAGCGGATCGCGCTTTAAGCTCTCCTGAGCGATGCGCCAGGAAAGGTTTCTTGACAGGCTGATTTCCGTCGGCAGCTGCGCATTTACTAAATTAAAATTGCCGCCGACTAAAAAAGTTATTAAAGCTAAAAATATGACAACGGGGATGAAAGTGTCCGCGGAGCGCAGGCGCACTACTTTAGAAAGAATAAACATCAAACAAATTGCCATCCCTAAAATAGCCGCCGGCCAAAAAACAAAATTATTTAATAAAAACAGCAAAAACAAAGCGACCAGCGCCGCCAATGCGACTATCGTCGTCCAGCCGATGGCTAACAGCTTGCCTCCTAACGAACGCTTGTCTTCTTTAACTGCCAACGGGACGGCTAACGCCAACAGGGGCAGCATTGCCGCCACATATATTCCTAATGACGATGAGCTGCCGATAGGATTAAAAAAAATCGTTTGCGTAATCGCCCAAGGCAAAAGGAAAATTCCGGAAACTTGCAAAGTAGAATAAGCAACCGTCGCTACCGCCCCTAAAATCAAAGACCAAAAAAATATTTTCAGCCGCCGATAATTAATGTTATTAACCACTAAACCGTAAAAAATCAAGTAAATGACAAAGGCGATGAAGCTTTTAGTCGTGGCGCCGTAGGAGCCGACAAAACTGGTTAATTTATCAACGGAAAAAATTGAGGAAATAAGTAAAATGACCCCCAAAGAGCCGATAGGCAAATCTAGCGGCGTTCTGATGATGGTTAATTCTCCCGCCGCCACGCCTTTGGTTATCCAAGCCACCAAACCCAGCAGCACTAACAAATAAAATAAAACTAATTTTTCAAAAACAATGCCTTGCGATACCAGCCCGGTGAAAAAGAGGGGCAGTAAAAATAAAATCAGGGCGGTAGTTAAAGTAATCACCGCTTCGCATAACCGTACTAAAAAACTTTTTTCCCGGGAAAAGGAAAAGAATTTGGGCATAAGCTTATGATATTAATGTATTTATCTTAACACACGAAATATGATATGGCAACTTTAATAATGCCTGATTCTAATTCTAAATTTCCAATCAAACCCCTAAGTTATTACTCTGCAAATTCTCCTACTTGTATTTTACGCAAATCATCATTTTTAATGCCTAGAGAAAGAAAGCGCATTACATTATAGGCAGTATTGCCGTCGCCTAAATAATATCGTTTGCCGTCGTTGGGATTAATATACCAGGCCTCGCCATGAGATTCAACTTGCAGTAAAATCCGGCCTTTGACCCGGTCTATTAATTTAGTGTCGTAAGCGTACTTATCAGTGCCGGTGGGTTTGAAACTGGCTAACACTTCGGTTTTGTCGTCATAGCCGTCGCCGTCCGTATCGGCTTTGTTCGGGTCGGTGCCAATGGCAACTTCCAGGTTATCCTGAATGCCGTCGTTGTCGCTGTCTTTTAAGCTGTAAATATTTTGTTGAACGCCGACCGGTATTTTCCCCAAATTAGCGTTAGAAATACCTAGCCCCAACGCGCGCATAATGTCGTAAGCCGCTCCCCCATCTTTCATGTAAAATTTGTTCTCGGAAGCAGGGTCAACATACCAGGCCTCACCGTTAGCTTGGGTTTGCAGTAAAATCTTGCCTTTAACGCGGTTAACCAGCGATTGGTCAATGCGCGTTACTAAATTCTTTTCCAAACCAATGACTTTTTGTTCTAAATCCGAAATTTGCCGCTGAAGTTTGATTATTTCGCTGTCTGTTCCCGGCGCTGGCTGGGACCCTGATTGAGCAGGGGCGTTAGAAACGCGGGTAGTCGCTCCTTCTCCGCACTCGTTCGTCATTTTAAAAGTCTTGACGCCGCACCTGCTGCCATCAGCGTAACAATGGTTCTGGCAGGCCTCTTTCGCGTATTGTTGCCAGGTTTCCGATGTCTTGCAGGAGGTATCGCCGCCTTCGTTTGACTCTTGGCCGTCATAGCATTGCCAATAAGCGTTGCGGAATTTATTGGTCGTACCGGTAAAACGGCAAGTCCCTTCGTAAGCCACTTTCACTTTTTTCTGTTTTTCCGACACACAACGGTTGCTATAAGTATTATTATCAACGCCGCAGACCGGGTTGTATTCTTGGGTACAAACTAAAGTCAAAGAAATAACGCATTTCGGCGGGGTGGCGCAACCGTTAGCGTCTTTGCCTCCCACCATCTTTCCTCCTTTAGCTAGGCACTCTTTTTCTACTTCCGGAGAAACTGTGGTATATTCACGGCATCCTTGAATATCTATCTTTTTGGTAAAAGTATTATTATTTTCATTAGATTCAATGATATTGTTATTGCTATCAACAGTAGCCATCAGATAATGAAGCCCTGCTAAAACGCCGAAATCAATATATCCGGATGCTCCGATATTCAATATGCCGCTTTCATTGACTATTTTGGAAATTTCCAATTCACCAGTGCTTGATAACTTACCGTAGTCATCCGCTAAATTAATTTTGAATTGCCCCGGTGCGGCGGCGGTTCCGATATTGGAATAGGTTATTCTTATTTTATTGTCTACGGCCGCGATATCAGAAATGGTTAAATCTGGTTGGCCTAGGTAAGAACTGCCAGAACCACCGCCGGAAGTAGAGCCGCCAACAGTAGAACTGCCGGAAGAATTAGTTGTATTGTTTGGGGTCGTGGTAGCACTATTACTGCTAACAGGCGCTGCAACGATAGCGATAGTTTGATTTAAGGTATTATTGTTCTCATTGGATTCAGTAACGCTGTTTTCGGAATCAATAGTGATGCTAATGAGATGGCTACCCACGGTACTTAAGATAATAGCATTACTAATTTTAGCACTGGTGCTGCTAGCTAAAGCACTGCTGACGGCTAAGTGGGAATTTAAAACACTGTCTACATACACATTGATGTAAAAAGGATTATTTACGGCCGCTTCTCCGGTATTGGAAAAATTCGCTTGAGCATAAAAGGACTGACCTGCTTGCGGGTTGCCTGATAAGATAGCAGTGCTATTCTGCATTAGAGTTATAGTATTAACTACTAAATCTGGGTATGTCGGCGGTGGCGTTGGCGCCGGGCTGGCAATAACCGTGATAGTACTATTTTGGAAGGTAACCGGAATTGCCCCGTCATTTAACCGGGTTTTAGAATCAACGGTTAGTGTGTAACTGCCTGCGGCAGTCCCGGCTGGCACTAACAGACGAAAAGTGACTAAATTAAGCGATCCGCTAACTGCATAGGCGGAAGCAGCGGAAGATAAAACGCCGTTGCCGGCATAATCAGCAACATTCTCATTGGTGACGATCGTAAATCCGGCAGTATCGCTTGTAAGAGCCATACTATCGGACACATAATCTAGTTGTTCCGGCCAAGTTACTCCAATCCGAAATCCTACCATATCAGTTACTCCCGCTAAACTTACCGCAACGGTAGCTTGCTCGCCGGCAATGACAGTGGCATTAGATAAACTAATTACTGCGCCATTGGCTCCGACATTAAGCGGCATAAACACGCCCCAAGCCAAGACGAAAATTAACGCGCCCAAAAAAAATTTTTTGAACATAAATTTGATTTTATTAAATTAAGATATAATAAATTTATGGATTGAAACATTCTTATTTTTTAATTTTTACTTCTTACTTCTTTTATTCCACCTTCCCCTGCCCTTTGCCTAATTCGTCGTCTTCCAGATTAGTCGTTTTGGCTTTGGCGGTAAAAACAATAACGCCGCCGGTTTGTTTGTCTTTGGCTTCTACGCGCGCTTGGTTTAGCAAAGGCAAAACTTTATTTTTAGCGCTTGCGGGCGGCGTAAGACTGATGACAAAATCCAACAGCGCCGGCTGCGCCACCGCATCCCATTCGTTTATTTTCCAGCTGACTGTTCTTTGCTCATTATTATAAATTGCATTGCCGATGCCGCTGGCGAAATTATTTTCCCAAGCGACATTGTTTGGCAAGGCGGCCGTAACTTCAATGTTTTCCAAATCGTGCAAGCTGTTAGTCAAAATCCAATAAACATGCCAGCTGGTTTTTTGCCCGACTTTAGGCGGCAGCGGCCCTTCGCCGACGGCGATATTTTGGCGGTCAAAATATCTCACCTCGTTATTAAATTGCAGGTCGCTGTTCACCGCGTTGACAATCTGCGCGCTGGGGTTGTCGGCCTTATTAAGGGCGCTGTCAATACTGTAATCCAGCGAGGTTCGGATTTTAACGTCGGCGCTCGGCAAATCTTTTATCTGCTCCCGTCCCTTTATTTTAATGGCGAAGCCAAAGCTATCCTCCTCATTGGGCTCTACTGCCGCTAAATTCCTGATCTGCTCCTTAGTCCAGATTATCGCCCCCTCTTTTACCTCCCCTTTTTGTTCGTCTTGCAATGTCTGCCAATCAACCAAAGAAGAATCAATCGTCGCCATAATAATAATATTTTTTAAAGTGGCCTCGCTGGTATTTTTATAATGCACGACGTAATTTAAAGTGTCGTTGAAGTTTACCGGCTTATCCGCCGTCGCGCCGTTGACCGTTAAACTCAAATTCAAAGCTCCTGCCGCCACTAGCGGCGACCATTCATATTCATAAAAAACATAATCTTTAGTTTGGGTCGTAACTTCGCCCGCCTCATTAATAACTTTTATTTCTTGGGGGGCGGCTAAAGATAATTTTAGTTTCTCGCCCGCCGGCGGCTTGGCGGCATATTGGCCTTTAATGCTTAGCTGCTGCTGGGTATCGGGCAAGCTGGCGATTGTCCAGACGCCGCTTTTATCGCTGCCGCTAAGGGAAAAATCATCGCCGGCGTTAAAAATTACTTTAAAATTATTTAGGTAGCTTTCTTTTAGTTTGGCGTATTTAACAGTTATGGCCGCCTCTTCCTTGACGTTAAAAAACGACGGCGCTTCTATGTTAATGTTTAAACCGACGGAATTGACGGTGGTGGTTAGGCCCGAGTCAGCGCCAAAAGTAGAGGAGAAATTTTCCGGCCGGTAAGTAATGGCCGCCGGAAATATCGCCTGCGTATCCGCCGCCGCCAGCAGGCGCCCTTTAAACTCAATGCGGCCGCTGCGTTTCGTGTCAATTTGCTCTAATTTCCAAATATGGTTGCCGGCTATCGGCGCGGGCACGGCGTCGACAAACACGAAACTGGAGGGATAATTCACGTAGATTTCCACGTCCTTTAAGTTAAACGGGCTTAAATTTTTGTATTGGACGTCATACACCAACTCCTGGCCGACGGTCGCCGTTTCCGGCCCGCTGATGTTGAATTCAATGTCTTTAGTATTCAGCCTGCTGCCCTCGTTAAAAATTAAAAATGACGTCCAGGAGATGCCGGCTAACACCAGCAGCAACAGCAAAAAAGTCCAGGTTATCTTGCGCCAAGGATTAGCGTCGCGGCGCGATATTGTGTCCATACTATTTTCTTTAATGTAATTACCGTCGTTATTTTTGCTGGCGGGAATAAGCACCGCTCCCTCCTCTTGATAAATTTCCTTTAAGCTCTCGCCGATATCGCCCTGCCGCTCCCGTTCTTTGAGCAAGACGGAGAAATCTTTGTCTAAATCGTTTTTTTTAACCTCCTGGGACATATTAATTATTATTTTTTCAACCATTCTTCTTCCTGCCTGACCAACAACTCTTTTGCTTGCAACGGTTCCGCCATAATTTCTTTCACTATTTTTTCCATCCGCATTCCTTGCGATCCTTTGACTAAAATCAGGTCGCCGACGTTTAGCCGGCTTTGCACAAATTTCCCGGCGTCGGCTGCTTGCGGAAAGTGAAAGATATCGTCCGGCGCCATGCCGGCGCTCGCCGCCCCGCGGTCAATATCGCGCGCCCGCTCGCCGACGGTAATTAAAATATCAACGGCTAATTCCGCTATTTTCCTGCCTACCGCCTGATGCGACTCAACGCTGACAAAACCAAGTTCAAGCATGTCTCCGAGTACCGCCCAGCGCCGTCCGTCCGCCGGCAAGGGAATTTTACTCAAAACGTCCAAAGCCGCCAGCGCCGCCTCCGGCGAAGAATTATAAGTATCGTCAATGACGATGCTTTTTTTTACGCCCTTGATTAAATTCATCCGGCCGGCGGGACAAATAAATTCGCGCAGCCTCGCGGCGATGGCTACTAAATCTAAGCCGTAAATTATGCCGACGCCAATGGCCGCCAGCGCCGCATAAACTTGGCCGACTCCTAAACTGCGCGGCAACAGTATCGGCACCGTCGCGCCCCGATAGCTGACTTTAAAACTAACTCCTTGCAAATTATTAATGTCGCTTTCGCCGCCAGCGTAACTGAACTTAACGTAATCAGCCACGATATCCGCCGCCTGGTCAAAGCCATAAGTAATTACGGACGCGTCCGTATTTTTAATATACTTGCGCACGCGTTTGTCGTCAATATTCAGAATGGCCCAACTTTGCCTGTCTAAGCCGCTGATTAATTTTCCCTTCTCGGCGGCAATGTCTTCAATGCTCCCAAAAAATTCCAGATGCGCCGGACCGACCGCAGTCATAATGCCAATATATGGTTTCACTATCTTTAACAAATAATTCATATCGCCCGGCCGGTCAACGCCAAGCTCAATTATTAAAATTTGCGGATAATTTTTGTCCGGCAGTAAAATAAGCCAAAGCGCCCGCCAAAATATCGCGCCCCAGCCGAAAATATTTCTGCCGGCTGACGCCGCTCCGATAACAGTCAGCGGCACGCCCAGCTCATTGTTATAATTTTTAGCGCTCCGCCGCGCGTTATATTTTCCCGCCAGCACGGCGTAAACGGCTTCTTTGGCGCTGGATTTGCCCACGCTGCCGGTAATGCCGATAATTTTTGGCCGGTATTTCCAAAGGATTAACTTAGCGAAAATTTTTAGTTTTAGTTGAAGTAGTTGCTTCATTGTTTTAAATCGCACATTTATCAAATAATTCACTTGAGCGTAATGATTATACTACTTTCTGTGCCCCAGTTACCGCTTATTATAGCCGCGGCTCTCACCTCCAAACTACCGACTTGAAATTGAGAATATTTAGCATTATCAGTGTGAATCGCCCATTCACCATTAGGAGATAAATAATCATCGCGTTCATTATCATAAATCAAGATATTATTTTGATACATGCGGAAACGGTAGGCATCAGCACCGCTGACTGCTTGCACTTTAAAGCCGTAGCTACCTCCGATAGCTAATTCTTGGCCGTTTTGTGGGTAAATAAAGGTTGGCGCAGAAACTACGGATGTAGGAGCTGTTAGTGGCAGGGAGCCAACGGAAGTAGAGTTGGTAGAGCCGGAAGTGTTAGTTTGGTAGGTACTGCCAAAAAAAGTATTCTGTAAAAGACTATTCAAACGGTTAACACTGGGAGTATTAAATACTAAACTACTAGCGATAGATAAATCTATACCATACATAATGCTATTTTGTGATGGCCGAGATAAATAATTAGACCCGCCGCAACCGGGGATACATTGCGCCCCGCTACCAAATTTGTTGGTACATTCAGACGGCAAAGCGCAATTAGCAATGCTATCTCTATTATTTTCATATCCGGTTTCAGCTAAGGTTTTAGTGCCGCTGACCTCATCCGCCAAAAAGCCAAAAGCATGGCCAAATTCATGCGTGCAAACACCCCAGTGTTCGTTGGTGATACGAGCTGGAGAAGCACTAACGCCAATTGCTATTAAAGGAATGTTGCCAGAGGCAAATGGATCCGGGCCGTTAGCCGTTGTCCAACCAAAAAAACTATCGTTTTTAAAAAAGATAACCATATTAGTATTAGGGCAAACGGCCAAAGCGCGATTTTTAATAGCAGCATAGTTGCAACCAGTACCATTACTTTGGCAACCAAAAGTTTGATTGTTGTTTAAGCTATTAACATATTGAATGGTAAATTTTCCACTATTTGATTGAAATGGCTCGCGGGAAAAAATACCTAAATTGGGTACGGCCGTATTTTTACTGATAGCGGGGAAAGCGTTAAGAGGGTTTAAACTGCCTATTTGGCCCGCGCATAAAGGGATGAAACTGTTCCGGACGGTAGTCGTATCGGCGAAACCATCGCCCATAAAAGTAATAACATAAGGGTGAGGGGCGGAACCACTAACTAAGGTATCACAGGCAGGAGAGTCGGCGGCGGCGGAAGCGACGACGGCTGACGAAGGATCGCTAAAAATATCACTTTTATTGTCATTAAAAATATTATTTCGGACGATGATGTTGCTGTTTTCGTTAAAAACGCTAATCCAAGCGGGGACAAAAGGTATTTGTCTGCTGTCGTTAATAATATTAATTCCTAAGCCAAAATTACCGCCGGTCTTTACTAATTCTCTGCCTGTTTGTCGGATGGTATTGCCGGTAACTTCATAATTTTTGCCCATATGAATTTCTACGCCGGCATTAGAATTACCGATTAAAATATTGTCATTTATTTTTAAACCATCGCCGTAAGTTGCCCAAAAACCATACTTGGAATAACTCGCCGTATTGTTCGTCAAAACATTATTCCTAGAAAAGACTACCTCAAAAGCGTTGGCTTCGGAGTAGGTGGCGATATTGTTAGTAATTAAATTGTTATCGCTGGTGGGATAAGAAGTATTACCGTCGTCAGCGCTTAAAAATAAACCGTCTGGGCTGTAGCTGAAGTTATTGCCGGTAATATTATTATTGCTGGAGCCGTGCATCATCATTAAAGCGGCGTTATCTGTCCCGTCCCATTGGCGCCACTCCGATGGATAGCGGGTATAAGATAAATTATTACTGGCAACGGTATTAAAGGCGGACGCGCGCATAAATATGCCGAAGCCGAAATTATGGTCTAGTTGACTGTTTTCTATTCTAGAGGATGAAACGTTATATAATTCTAACCCCGAAAAATTATTGCTAGCGGTAACATTACTAACTGTAATGCCACTAGAGTTTTGGATTATAATTCCTCCGCCTCCTTGCCGCCTTTGCGTCTTGTTTATTTTGCCGGGGAAAGTTAGATAAGGAGACTTGGCAATTTTGCCGATAAAACCATCGTAATAATAAATTGGCTTGCCGGCTAAATTAACCCTGGAAGTGTCAATCGCTTCTTTTGGCAGCATAATAAACTGCCTGTCTAAAACGCCATTTAAATTATCATTAACGACATAAGAATTAAAGGGGGCGAATGGTTGCCGATAGGATGAATCAGTTTTAATGGGATAATTTGCGCCGGCGGTATAAATATACTCCCCTACTCCGCCGGTAGTAGAATATACGTCTAATACCGTAAGGGTGGCGTTATTATTAAAGGAGCTGTTTTCTATTTTTAAACCATTAGCGTTATTGGCAAAAAGTCCAAAATAAAAACCGGACACGGCGCAATTGCGGACAATAACGTTGCTGTGGCCGCTGACTAAAATGCCAACGCCGTGGTTGCCTCTGCCAGTAACATTTCTCGCGCCTAAACGCGCTAAACAATTAATAATTTCACCGTCGCTAACAGCCACTAAAGCCCCTGAGTTTAAATTTTCCGGTTCTTGGGTAATGTTTAGAGTTACGGACAGCGGAGTAGAAGTACTTACTCTAACGGATGGCATAGGATTATTGGGTAGGGGGGATGAGGTGCTCGTAGCCGTTGTTATTAGCGTAGGTGTTAGTGATGGAGTAAAAATGGGGGTATTAGTAGCTGTAGGATTATTAACGGATGATAGAGGTGATATAGGCGGTATAGCAGCAGGTACTCTTGAAGATGTTAGTGGTGTAAGATTAGTGGATTCCGCTACTAGAGGTTGAGAAATTATATTAGCCAGGTCATTCATTGGGCCTTGATTAATATTATCAACTACTGAACTACTTATATTGTCGGAACGATTGCCGCTTTGCGCTAAAGAAGTGAGTGTGAATGTTCTTACTGGAATAATGTTTAAGTTATTGTTGGTAATGCCCAAACCGGTGTTCTTCATCACGGCAAAGGCATTGTTAGGCCGCCCTAAAAAATAGCGTTGGCCGTTGTCCGGATTAACATACCATGCCTCGCCATGCGCCTCTACTTGCAGAAATATTTTTCCTAAATGTTTATTGGCAAAAGCGCGGTTAAGGGACAGCGCCTTATTGTTCAGAGGCGAATAATTGTTTAAAATTTCTTCTTTGTCGCTAAAGCCGTCGCCGTCGGTATCGGCTTGTTGGGGGTTAGTGCCAAAGGCAGATTCAATGACATCCGATAAGCCGTCACTATCGGCATCTACGCCCCCGAAGTTTTCCTCTGATACGGGAATTTTTTCTAAATCGCTGTTTTTAATGCCAATGCCTAAGGCGCGCATTAAATTATACGCGTCTTCCGGTCTGCCTAAAAAATAACGTCTGCTGTCTTGAGGATTGATGTACCAAGCTTCACCTCTGCTTTGCACTTGCAAAACAATCTTACCTTTTAATCTGGCCGCTAAATTAGACCCATTGACCGCAGCCGCGGCGGCAAAAACAATTAAAGGCGCGATTAGAACGACAATCACTGTCAACCAGGTCAATTTAATAAAAATTTTAAGTTTTAATTGCAGTAATTGCTTCATATTCAATTTGTCATTCACGCGAAAGCGGGAATATAATATTTAACAAAAAATTGGTTGTTTACTTCCCTGCAATGTAAATCGTAGTGTGAAATTATTACTTATTTTTTATTTAATGCTTCCGTACGTCCAAATAATAAAATCCAACATTTTTGTATCGCTTATTTCGTTTATGTCTTTTATGTCTGCAAAAAAATCCTGTGCTTCTTTAATTAAATCAGCAATTTCTTTGCCCGATAAAAGACAATTAAATTTATCAACTAGCTCGTTATAAATACTTTGTCTGAAAATTATTCTGTCAGATAAATTATTTTTGGTATCATTGGGAATTTGCGCTAATTGAAAAAAATTTGCAATATGTTTGTCGTATATGGGTAGTTTATTATTTATAGTATGTAATGCTTTCGTGGCAAAAGCTAGTTGCATACTATTATTGCTTGTACGAGTAGGAATTCCATCCAATTTAATCAAAAAATCGCTTAACTTATCTTGAGAATTAAATTTTCTTGTGTTTAATAATTTAAAATATTTTTTAAAATATTTATCTGTTAACCCGGTAGCATTCATTACATAAAAAGTTTTGTATGTTTTTTGAAATTCGAGATTGTTCTCAAGATCAACGGAAGAGTTATATTGTTTTTTTATAGAAATATACCGGCCTAAATCATTTTGTCTTCTTTTTAAATCAATTGCTATCATATTAAAGTTATCTTTTAATTTGTTTATCATATAATTTTACCAACAAACCTCCACATCTTCCCCAATTATTCCTTGCAAATATTCTTCAACCTCTGATATCCCGCCAATTTGATCAATAAGCCCGTTTTCAAGCGCCATTTCACCGAGTATGGTTGAACCGTCTGCTAATTTTTTCACCTTTTCAATATCCAAATTTCTGTTTTCCGCCACCATCTTTACAAAATTTTGGTGTAAAATATTTACATCGCGCATTAAGAGTTCTTTTTCTTCTGGAGTTAATAGTTTGTTTGGATCCCCAATGTCTTTGAATTTCCCTGAACTTAGCGGAATATAAGTTAAACCATCTTTTTGATTCTGCTGGACATAATCCAAATAGGACATTGTTACTGCGATACTGCCGACATCAGAATTTTTTGAAGCAAAAATTTTATCCGCTCCGCTAGCCGCCAAATAAGCAGCTGATGCGCCACCCTCTCTAATCAACGCTAGGTTTGGCTTATTTGCATTTTTTAAAGCGATAGCAACTTCCTCGCCTGCTACCGGATAACCGCCATAAGAATCTACCTCTAAAATAAGAGCTTTTATATTCTCGTCTTTTTCCGCTCCTCTAATTGCGTAAACAATATCTTCAGATGCAGTTTGATCTTCTAAAAGATTACCTTCTCCATCAATGCTTGAATAAGGAATATAAGTTGTTATTTCGCCATGCAGTTCAATGCCAAGGACATTGCAATCATCTTTTTTATCTTCGGGCATAAAATAATTATCGTCTAAATGCGCAATGACCATATCGCTGATATTGGCGGAGATTTCTTCGTTTTCTTCTTCGTCAGAAACAAAATCACTTGTGATTAAATCAATAGTTAATAAAACTATAAAAACAGCCGCCATTGCTAAAATAAATATTTTTAAAAATCCCTTAATTTTTCCCCAGTTATAATTTTTTGGATTAAGTTTAGAAGAATTAATCTTAAACTTAAAAATAGGGCTGATTAAGATTTTTTTTGATTTTTTAATTTTCATTTGCTTTAGGATATTTTATCTCTCTTTTGCCACCTGATAATAGTTTAGCACAAAACTCGCAACTTCGCCGAAAAGAGGAGTAGCGGTAGATTCGGCGTATTTCGCGTCTTTGGGGTCTTCCAAATAAGCAACCATTACGAACAGCGGATCGTCAGCGGGCGCAAATCCGACTAGCGTATGGTTCGTGCGCCCGCTATAGCCGCGGCCGGTGCGGGAAGCTATTTGCGCCGTTCCCGTTTTAGCCGCGACGTAATAGCCCGGGACGCCAGCGCGTTTAGCATGCCCTTGCTCGACGACGTTAACCATCATCCCCGCTACTAGGATAGCGGATCGCGGCGAAATAACGCGGCGAATTTCCCGTACCGGCGTTTTTAAGTGTTCGCCGTCGGCTTTAATGATTTCGGCAATGATGTAAGGTTGCATCAGTATCCCCCCGTTGGCAATAACGCTGAAAGCCGCCGCTAACTGCAGCGGGGTAACGGTTATGCTTTGGCCAAAAGAAGACACGGCTAAATTTAAATTATCGCCGTGCATTTTATCGCGTAAAGAGTTGATGTTGCCGGCTGATTCGGTCATTAAAGTAATGCCGGTTTTTTTCCCCAAGCCGTAATCCTCAACGTATTTTAAAAAGTTGTTGATGCCTACTTTGCGCGCCACGTAAATCGCGCCGGTATTGATGGAATTGGCAAGCACTTGCGTCATCGTTGCCTCGCCGTAAACTTTATCTTCGGCGTTCTTGATGGTTTCGGTGGCGATGGTTACGGAACCGGTATCGGTAAATTTGCTGTCCGGTTCTACCAGCTCTAAATCAACGCCCATTGACATCGTGAGCGGTTTAAAAACTGACCCCGGCTCGTATGCCTGCCAAATGCCGACATTATTAAAATAATTAATGTCTTTTGTTTTGCCGTATTCGTTAGGGTCAAAATCCGGCCAGGCGCAGATGGCGATGACGGCGCCGGTTTTAGGGTTCATTATTATCAACGCCCCGCTGTCAGCGCCGTGCCGCAAGGCGGCTTCGTTCAGTTTGCGGCAAGCGACGTTTTGGACGGTTTTATCAATAGTCAAAATTAAATCCGCTCCGTTAACGGCCGGGCTAACCTGCCGGTCGGCCGCGATGATTATTTGGCCGGCGGCATCGCGCTCCGCCACCACCTTCCCGACGGTGCCCGCCAACTCCCGGTTAAAAAAACCTTCTAAGCCGTAAGATCCTTCCGTGATAGTATTTTCGTTGTTGTCAATGACGTAACCTAACATATGGCTGGCGATGTTTTTCTCCGGATAATAACGCCAGTCGCTTAACCAATAATCAACGCCGCCGATGTTCAAAGATAAAATTTCCGCCAACTTGTCCTTGTCCACTTTTTTGGCTAACGGCTCGTAAGGATCGTTTGGTTTGGATAATTTATCCAGCAATTCTTCCTGATAAGCCTTTGTTGCCTCTTCTTTGGCTTTGGTTAAATTTTCCTCTAAAATAAGCCGTTCTTTGGCTAAAGCAATTTTTAGCTGTTCCTCGTCAATAATAATTTCCTCCCCCGGGGCGGGCGGGTTATGGTTAATAACGTCGGCAGCCATTTGCTGGCGCAAATTTTTTTCTATGTTCGCGACTAAAACATCTTGATCCGGCTCTTCATAAAATAACGGGAATAAAATGGGGGTTAATTTTTCCATCGCTTCCTTAGGGTTGACGATGTCTTCAGGCACGGCGTAAACTAAAGCGAATTCTTTATTAGCGGCCAGCGGGTATAACTCTGACTTCTCTTCCGAGGCGCGCACGAATATCCGGCCTCGGAGCGGCAAAATTTCTTTGGCTACTCCGTGCTGGCGCATCGCCCGCGCGCTGTACAAGTCATAATTTAATATCTGCACGTTAAACAGGCGCAGAACAATTCCGGCGGCAAATAAAAAAATAATCGCTCCCAGTATGGTAAGGCGATTATCCCCGCTAGTGGGATTTCTTTTAAAACGGTTGCTGCCGATCATAATGAGTTGTCCCTTTAGGCGAAGTTATCTCATCGCTACCTCGCCTCTCGGTATCTCTAAATATTCAACGTTACTCGAGCCGACCATGCCTAAGGCAGTTATCCGCTCGTTAACCGCCGCGTATGACTCTAAATTCATTACCTTTAACTCCAAGTCCTGATTATTTTTATTCAGGGCGGCAATATTATTTTTTAAACTATTGATGGCAAAGCCATTGCTTATCAACTGGTTACTGACTGCTAAATAGCCGACGGCTAAGGTTATCGCCGTTACCAAAAAAATGCCGTTAACGGCCGCTAAATTGACTTTCAATAAAATTTTATTATTTCTCCTGACGCCCTCGCTGAAAGCCATTTCTTCCGCGTCAGGCGTAAAAATCGGTTTAGTCTGTTTTTCCTCCATGGTTTTATTTTTTAACCGCGGCCCGCAGTTTAGCGCTGCGCGCCCGCGGATTATTTTTCATCTCTGCCTTGGTAGCCGTAACTACTTTCTTAGTTAAAATTTTAACCGTCCCTTGGTTTTGCCGCTCGCGCAAAAACCATTTTACGATCCTGTCTTCCAAAGAATGGTAAGAAATTATTACTAACCTGCCCGCGGCCGCTAGAGCGTCAGCCGCCTGTGGCAAGGCAACTTTTAAATTAGTTAATTCGTCGTTAGTGGCTATCCGCAAGGCCTGGAAAGTGCGCGTGGCCGGGTGGATTCTGCCGTAGCGGTACCTTGCCGGCACTGCCTGGCTGATGATAGCCGCTAATTCTCGGCTGTCAGCGATGGGTTTTGTCTGCCGCGCCTTGATAATCGCGCCGACAATTTTTTTGGCAAACCTCTCCTCCCCATATTCCCTAATGATTTTTTCTAATTCTTCTGGTTTAAATTTATTTACAATTTCCTCCGTATTCCTGATTCTTGATTCCTGATTCCGGCTTCCGAATTCCATGTTTAGCGTCGCAGCAGAGTTAAAACTAAATCCCCTAGTTGCGTCTTCGAGTTGAGCTGATGATAACCCAAGATCAAAAACAACGCCATCCACTTTTTCCAGCCCGATTTGGTTAATAATTGCTGATAAATTTTTAAAGTTTTCATTGACTAAAATTACGTTTCCCAATTTTTCATCTTTTATTTTTAACCTGGCGTTATCAATGGCCATTTCATCCGCGTCTATGGCAATCACTTTTCCTTTCTCCCCTACCCGTTGCGCAATCGCCAGCGTATAACCCGCTCCCCCCAAAGTACAATCAATAATTATCTCTCCAGTTTTTGGATTTAAATATTCAATAACCTCTGGCAACATTACTGGCGTATGATGATAACTCATTATTATACCCCTAAAATAGTCAACAATTCCTCCCTCACGCCAACGGAAGCTACCGCCATTAAACAAAGCGGCACCACTACCACGGCTAACATAAACATTAGATTGGGGAGAATGTTATTTTTTAAATTTACCATCATAAAATTTAACTTGATTGCTTGACTGACCCTACTCCTTCCAGCTCTTCCGCTATGCGGCCGCTGTTTTTGCCGGTAACTTTACTGTATTTTTTCCAAACTCCCTCATCCCAAATTTCAATCCGGTTGTAGAGGCCGGCTAAAATGACGTTTTTACGCAAAGAAGCGTGCTGGCGCAAATATTCCGGCAATAAAATCCTGCCTTGCTTGTCAAATTCCAGTTCAACCGCGCCCGCGAGCATAAAGCGGCTAAAGGCGCGCGAGTTAGCTTTGTTAATGGGAGCGGCGGAAATTTGTTCCGCTAATTTCTGCCACTCTTCTTTCATATATAAAAATAAACAATTATCAAGACCGCGGGTTACCACTGCCCCGCTTTGCAAGAGTTTTCTGAATTTTGCCGGCACCGCCACCCGGCCTTTATCGTCAATCGCATGGCTGTATTCGCCGATAAACATAATTCCCTTAAGTGCAAGAGAAGTATGGCTGGATTCAGAGTAATCCAAACTCACCCATACCCCTTCTATACTTAATAAACAAAGGCAACTCTTATTCGGCGGTTGCCGCCGGGGCGCGCTTTATAGGTCCTATCCTATTTTGCCGCCTTTTTTTATTTTTGAGCGTAAGCGCTAATTTTCTTGGCTTACTTGCTCTTTTTTATTTATTTTCAATCTTGACTGCTTGATATCTTGAAATCTTGAAATCTTATTTTCACCACTCTTCCCCACTTTTTGACATCTTGATTTTATTCTACCCCACTTAACTGCTCCGGTCAACCATTAGTTACCTCAACTATATCAACAAAAAAATCGCCTTGTTGATAAGGCGACCTAATTTTATTTGCTTAAAATTTAATTTTGCCTGTGAATTACTTAAATTTCAGCGGATTACTGCACAAGTTTTACACAAGTTGTTCACCAATGTACTGTTTCTCCTTATTTCCTAATTCGTAATTGATAATTGTTAATTTTTAATTGTAATGTTGGGTTCCCTATCATACACCGGCTCCACTGTCTTTCCCTTTTTGGCCTTTTTTAATTTTTCCCAGCCCCTACTTACCATATCCTCAATATTATCAAACTCATCCGCCCGCAAGCCCGCGATCTTTATGTTCAAGCCGTAAGCGAGCGCGTTCGCGACCGTAACGCCGATGCGCGTGGCGGTAAACGGCCCCGGACCTTTTACCACGACGACGCCAAGCAAATCGCTTAGCTTTATTTTATTTTTAGCTAATAATAAATCTATCGCCGGCAGTAATTTTTCGGATTGCCGGTATTTTGCCTTGAATTCCCGCTTAGCAATTAGCTTTCCCGCTTTGCCAAGCGCTAAAGCCACTTTTTCTTCGTCAGATGTGTTAATATAGAGAATCATAACTATTATACTAAGTTACTTTCATAAAAAAGTCTACGGTATTTTAATTATTGTTCAATTTCTGCTTAATTATTGTTAAATTATTGTATATTTAAGCTAATTTTCGCAAAAAATATAACGAGCATTGACTTTATTTAAAAAATATGATATTATAAATCGTTAATCATCAGAGATTAACTTGACCTTTAAAAACAAGGCAAATTTGCCTTTTAAATATAAATATTAACCTTTACTTTAGTGTCAGCGCGACCGGGGACAGAGGTTAGCTCTGAGCTGGTCTAAGTGGTGGGATAACCCACGGTAACTGGCTAAAGGAAAGGAAAATTTTGCTGTACAAAATCGAAAGGAGGGCATAAAAATGCCCGATGATAACGATGAACTCAATCAAAAAGAGTTCACCGAAGAAGAGATAGACGCTCTTCTCTGTGAGCTCAATATCGAGGAGAAGGATGAGGCGGCGGAAGCCATCCCCGACGACCTCGGCACCAGCGATGAGCTGGAGGCCGATGATACGGAAGTCGGAGGTGATGAGACTCCGCCGGGTTCCGCTCCGCCGCAACCGACCAGCTCGCCCACCCCTCTGCAGCGGCAGCCATGGCCGCTGGTCGTGAGCGTCGGGGCGACCGTGATTGCCGTCCTGGCGCTTCTCACTGCTGGCTTTGCCTTACGGCCAGCGGGCGAGCTGAATGACTTCCGCGAGGAAGTCATCAGCATCGTCGACGGGAAGATCGCCTCTGCGAGCGAGGAGATCACCGCCAAAGCCGACGCGGCCATCGCTGCTGCATCCGAAGATTTAGAGACCGTCGGGCAGCAACAGCAAAAAATGATGGATGACATCATCCGCATCTCCTTGCAACAAAAGGAAACAGCGGATAATGTCGTCTCTCTGGCCACCCGAGTCGTGGCTGTTGAATCGGAGATGGATAAATACAAAAAATCCATCTCTAAATACAACTCCGCAATGCGCGCGATTGCGGAACAGTCCACGCGTGCGGTCGCACTTGCTCGGACCGCCCTGGCCACAGAGGAAGTTCAGGTCTTCATCACGAAGGCCAACTTCCTCTATAACAAGGCCGACCTGCTCCCCGCCATGAAAGCGGAATTGGAGCAGGCGGGGTTCCGAAACGGCAGTAAACAAATTCTTGCCGTATTCGGGACCGCCGACCAAGGCCGCTCCGATGAGCGCAACAGCACGCTAGTGCGAGAGCGCTCCAAAAACGGAGCCGACTGGCTCGGCTCCGTCACCAACGGCCGGGGCGGTGAGTACCCTGCGGTGGTTGACCCGTTTGATGGGGCCAACTGCCGCAAGCTGGTAATTGTCTACCGGCTTGCCTCTACCGCCAGCGCCCCGCAATAAATGCGGGACGCAAAAAATTCTTTGAACGCAAACCCCCGAGGTTGTCTCTAATCTCGGGGGTATTTTTTATTTATGTCATTTGTTTTATACTGCTTCTTTCTTTTCCAACAGCGAATGCAACGCTTCTACAAAATTCTTCTGCGTTAATGTTTTCTTTTCCTCGTTGACCAATAATCGCCCGTCATCCGTTATTTTAACTTCATTATCACCTAACGCAAGTAGCGCATAATCCGGCTGCCGGCGCATTTGTATTTTCATCATCATATCTTCCCGCCCCTTAAAAGTATTATCGGCAAAAATAGCACCCCGCACGCTGTCTTCGGTTTTACCATTCATCAGCGCGATCAGTCCTTCCTGCTCATTGGGCTTAAGTTGCTTTGTGACGTCTAAATATTTAAAAATATCTTTTAACTCTAACTGATAATTATTCCGCATTTGAAGTATGAAATTAGCTTGATTTGCGTCCGTAATTCCTTTATCCACAAAAAAAGCTAACGCGCGCGTGTCTTCCGACTTATTAACCGGATCCAATCCGGCTTCATGCATAAATTGATAAGGGTTATCAAAAAATTGTTTGCCGCTGTCTTTAAAATCCTTAGCTAGAGTATCCATCGCCTTTTCTGAACTTAAAGCTTGTTGCAACGCCTGCTCTGGGTGTTCCGCCTTTACCGCCGTAATGGGATAGGCCTGATTGTTTTCATCTTTGCCTACCAAAATATAGCTATGCTCATTACTGCCATCCGTTTGCGTTGTGGCTACCTCCAGTAAATGCGCTCCATATTTTGACTCAAAACCCGTTATCTCTTTTATTTCTGTATTATTCCAGTTATCTTTCCCCGCCACATAAACATCATGCGGCTCTACCACGATGTCATTGACAATTTTTGGTTCAATGCCTGCGCTTAACGGCTGTTCTGGACTAATCACTTTCTCCCCCTTTGGTTCTTTAATGCCCCGCTCTACTGGCGCTGGTTCGGCAACCGCCCGCTCCACCGACTCAACTTTAACAGGAGATTCTGCCTGCGATATAGCTCCCGCAGCCGCCGGCGCGTTCGGCTTTAATAATTCTGCCGCTGCCTCTTTATCTAAATTGCCCTGACCAACGCTTGTCGCGATCACCCGCACATTTTGCGTGCCGTCTTGGGCTTTATCGCCTAACTCAACCACTTCCAACAACTTACCCTTAAAAACAAGCTGGTTATTTTTATCGCGCTCAAAAAGTTTCTGCGCTAAATCACTTTTGCCATCAATGATAATTTTACCGTCTTTGTCAATCGGCGCTTCAATCACTTCGTTTTGATGCGCGTCGTCCAAAGTTATTAGCATCATTAATTTTTTCGCGTGCCCGTCTGCATCTGCGTCTCTCAATAATTCCGGCACATTTATTGGCTGCTCTCCGTGATATGAGCCATCGGCAGTCATTTTACTGATGTCAAAAACAATGTTGCCTTCTTTATCAAAACCGCTGCCCCGCACGCCGCCCAAGCGCAATAATTTTTCGTTTAATTCAAAACTTTCAGGTTTATCATTATCGTACCAAAACTCGCGGTGTATTTTTACGCCAGCGTTTTCCGGAACGGACGGTTGTTCCTCAACACCCCTTGTTACTGCCCCCGCGACAGGTTGGTCAGCTTCGGCAGCAGAAACAGCGGCTGGAGTTTCGACAGCTTCCGGCTTTGGAATTTCTGTAGGCGCTGATGTCGGCTGCTCGGCGGTTTGAATGGGAGAGGGAGTGGGCGAAGTTGGGGTTTCAGCCACAGTCGTCTCTGGTGCCGCGGCTTCTGCTGGTGCTGCCGCACCAGCGCCGACCGTTCCTTTATGCTCTAACATGTCTACTAAACCCCTCACTAAATCATCGGAAAAAACTCCGGCCGCCATACCGACAAAACGCCCTAAATGCGCCGCCACTGTTTTATTTTTTTCTTTTCCTAAACGCTTGTTCAGTTCCGCCTTTATCGCCTCAGCTCTTTCGCGGGAGTAGTTATGTATGCCTCCAGAAGTGATAGTTAATCGCTCTACTCCTCCTGCGGGCGTTACTCTGTTTTTTTCAGCTACCTTAATAATCTCATCCTGCTCAATTTTATCAATAACACCCCTTAATCTGTTATATTCATCAGGAAAATTCTTTCTGAAACTCGGGTCAAGCAGCTGCGCCCGCGCTCTGTTTATTAATGCCCGCGATCCCGGAATGCCTTTTATCCCTCTGTCATACTGCTCTGTACCCTGCTTCATTCCAGGTAAACTTTCTAAATCCGCGTTCTCTGCGCCATCTCTTGATTTTGAGTCTATATCTTCTGACGCGATTTTTTTTAGCCCTACTTGCGCTTCCCTTATTTCCTTGACAGAAACAAATTTATTTTTACTTCTGCTGTATACGGAAGCTAACAACTCTCCTAATTTCATCCCCCCGTAACCCCGCATGATCTCGCCAATTACCGGAACTTCACGGGCGATGATGCCGGCCATGGCGAAAATAGAAGCGGTTTTAAACTCCTGTCCGGCCGTATTGCCGCCTTTTAATATTCTGTTAAAAAACGTCTTATCGCTAGTGAGAAAATCATCAACTTTTTTCAAAGCCCGACTGAACCAGCTTGAATTTTCTTTCATTGCTTTTTTTTCTGTCTCGTTATTGCTGTCATCAACGCTGATTAACATTGTCAATGATATTCGCAGAGATTCTTTTTCTTTTTCGTTATAATTTTGAAAGTTTTGGTTATTATTAATGTATCGATCAACCATTCCATCTCTGTCATCCATTAATACCTTATCTCCCGCAAACTCTTCCTCTCTTATTCCTATTTTATTAATCATTCCCTGAATCCTAGTCGCCATCTCTCCGGTAAAGTTCGCTAGCATACTGTTTTTTCTGCTTTCATCTCCCTTAATCAACCCTTTTATATTTTCAATCTCTTCCTCCACTTGCTGGCTGTATTTTTTACCGCGATACGACCTCTCGGCGACTCTAAAACCGGCTAATCCGACTAACCCTATTTTAGCTGTCCCAGCGGCAACCAGACCCAACCCGCCGCTGGCAAATCCTATCAAACCGGCCGTACCGATATAGCCGGCGGTGCTGGCTAATCCTTTCCAAAATTTTCCCTTATTAACCTTACTTTCCGCCTCCCTGGTTATTACTTCTTCTTGGGTTTGATAAATTTCCTTGACCTCTGCTTCCGACAAGCCGGTTATCTCTGAAATCTGCCTGCTTAAAATATTCATCGCCCCCTCTCCTTCTTCGCTTTCTCCCGATAAAACTTTTAATAATTCCTCAATTAAACTTTTTAACTCTTGATTATTTTCAATATTCTCTGAACTCACTAACTTAGCAATTTCTTCCGCCCTGTCTGTTAATCTTTCCTGCAATTTATTCTCATTTCCCTTAAGAATCGCCGTGTTTAAAATAACGCGCAGGTCATTAATATTTTCCAATGTTTCCTTATTTAAATCAGTTTCAGCTGGTTCTTCATCGCCCACTCTTTCTGTTTGTTCATCAATCGAAGGTTCGCTCTTATTAACCTCGTCAATGGTCTTTTCATCTTCTGCGCCTTCCGTTGGCGCTGGCGCTTCTCCCCCTTTTTTTGTCTCCATTAACTTTATCGCTTCCATGATACTTATCTTTGTAAAAAGGGGCCAAAATTCTTTACTTCGAAAATCTTCTATCAATTCTTTTAATTCTTCTAGTCCGCTCTTTTCTGAATCTTCCTCGCTCTTGTTATAAGGCTCTTTTTCACATTCACTCGATAATTCTAGTATTTCACTTAATAATTCTTCTGCCTCTTTTCGAGTTTTTATTCCACTAAGTCTTAATTTTAATTCTGCAAAATCTTTTCTAATGTCGTCAATGCCTCTTTCCTGTTTCTTTGATAAAATTTCGATATCTAGAGTACTAAGGTTTGATCTTTCTTGTGCTGTCAGTTTATTAATATCATTCTTTGGTTTCTGCCCTTCCTCTATTTCTTCTGGAGTTAATGTTTTTGGGTTATATTTTTTTATTTCTTTCTTTTTTTCTTCGGCTGGTGGGATATTTTCTAGGGTTGGGAGTTGCTCTGTCTCTGGCGTTGGTTTGGGCTGTTCTTCCTCTTTTTTTTCCGTTGATTCAGATGGTTTAATCGTTTCTTGTTTGGTAATTTTGCTAATGTCTGGCATCCATCCTGTATCCTCTTCTTCTGGCTTATTGACTACTTCTTCTTCCGTTGAGGGCTCGGCATGGTCTTCTTGCTTTAAATCTTTTCGGTTTACATAAAAACGCCCGCTACTTTTTCCTTCCTCTTTTTCCTCTTTAACGAAATCTTCTTTTATCAGCCGGTTCCAGACGCCTTCAATAATTCTGGCTGGCGCTTTTTGAGTTTGTTTAGTTACTAATTCTTCTGTAAAGACATCCTGAAATGTCTGGAAAGATAAAAACCCTTTCCGCCCTCTTAACCGTTGCAGCGCTGCCTGCCCGACGGCAAAATAAAATTCCGGCTTAACCGTACTTTCTTCCTTTTGCCCTGATTTAAAATCGCCAAGCAAACTTTCTATTTGATCTTTGGTTAAAGCAGGTGAATGTTCAACAGTTACTGACTCTTTCTTTGCTTCTGCCGCTGTTATATACTTCCCGCTTTCTTTCCTAATCAGACCTTCTTTTTCCATTTGCCGTAAAACTGCCCTGCCCCAGGGGATGGGCATTTGTTTTGCTCCATCGGAAAATCTATTAGCGATTACTGCTTCAGCCGTTAACTCTCTTTCCCCGTTATGCTGGGACTGCACCAACGCTAAATTATCCAAAACGTATTTTTTAGCTTCTTCATAAAACTTAATTTCCCCTGCTTCGGAAATAAACCATGGTTTTTTTTCTCTATTGTCTTGCGTCTCTGTTGAAGATGATATTGGCGCCTCTTTTGCTGATGCTTTTTTATTCTCCGCTATAAGTTCAGCGTCCTTGATATTAGTAAAAATATCGACTGCTTTACGCCAGTTCCCTCCTATTTTAACCCAATAATCCTGTTGGGAAAAAAGAGATGGTCTTATTTCTAACTCCTCTATCTCTCCTTCCCCTACTTTATTATCAACCCCTAGCCAATAAACTTTCTGACCGCGTTTCAACTCAACCGTCTCAAACTGATAAGAGTTAAAAGCTCGAAGTGACTCTACTTTTTGAATTGACCGTACTTTTTCTTTCTGTCGGCTTGGTTTCTCCGGCTGTTCTTCTGGCTCATTAATATTTTGTTCTAAATTTAACTCAACCAACCCCTCTAAGGCGTCTTGCAATCCTTCCTCGCGCCATCCTGCCGTTGCCATATCCTCATAAAATTTATCGGCAAATTGTTTGTTGTTTATTCGCTCTAAAAAAATTCTAGCTAACTCTTTATCAGCGGCAATCAATTCTTCTGGTTCTTTATCTAATAAACCTTTTACTTCCTGCCAGCTAGCGCTTATGTTTTCCGCGCTACCAATAGTTT
>Ga0210057_1001170_pt1 | contig 40643 bp, 43 predicted proteins | sample CryGeyCG2114_010_2_FD_183968 | JGI IMG/M metagenome (GOLD analysis project Ga0210057, IMG submission 183968) | Groundwater microbial communities from aquifer - Crystal Geyser CG10_big_fil_rev_8/21/14_0.10 (SPAdes) (version 2) | ecosystem: Environmental > Aquatic > Deep subsurface > Groundwater ... | reverse complement strand
CCCAAGCACGACAAAATCAATATCCTTTGTATCCTTTTTTTCCAAAAGTTCATCACGAACATACCCGCCAACAACATAAACATCCATTGATGTCGCTTTTGAAACCTTATATATTTTATTAAATATTTTTTTTACATTCATACTAGAAAAATCAATATCAAAACACCGACCACAATTCTATACACGCCAAACAGCGCCAAACTCCACTTTTGAATTATTTTCATCAAAAGCCAAATTGCAAAAAAACCGCTAACCACGGAAGCCAAAAATCCGGAAATATATATACTCAGCCCCAAATCACCCAAACCTACCTTATACAATTCTACAATTTCCAACAAACCGGCCAGCGCAATAATAGGTATGCTCATCAAAAAAGAAAATTCCGCCGCATCTTTTTTGGTTAATTTAGAAAAAAGACCGGCAGTCATAGTAATTCCTGACCGGCTCGTACCCGGAACAAGAGCTATCACTTGGGCAAATGAAATAAACAAAGCATTTTTCCAATTAAGTTTTTTATTTTTTTCCGGTGTAATTTTCTCCGCGTAAAGACTGGCAAAAATAAGAATTATTCCCCAAAAAATCAAACTGGCGCTAATTATCCACACTTCGCGAATATTTTGCCCCAACCAATCCTTGAGCCAAAAGCCGGCCACACCAGCCGGAACGATTGACAAAAGTATAAGAAAAAACAATGATCTATGCCTAATTGATTCTTCATCCAAGTAAGCATTTGAATTTGATCCAAAATACTTACCTAGTGATAAAAACATTTTCCATATCTTTTTCCTAAAAAACACCACCACCGCAGCCAATGTACCGATATGAACTATTACATCAAAAATAAGACCTTGATCCTGCCAGCCAAAAAGCTTAGGAATAAAAACAAGGTGGCCTGAGGAGGACACGGGAAGAAATTCTGTTAAACCTTGTACAAAGCCAAGAACTATAGATTGTAATATGCTCATATTACAACAATTAAAATAACTTAATTACACTATATACCGCCCCAACAGATAATGCAAACAATAATAATATAAACAACAAAGTAGTATGATATAGTTTATATTTCCCCACCTTTAAGTCTCCTTTTTGTTTGGCGCGCCAATATATGGCCAAAATTAACAACATCTCAAAACTCATAAAGACGCCGCCAACGATATCCATAGCAGCAATAAACTGCCTAATTCCCAAAACAAAAATTAAAAAAGGCACTCCGCAAACCAATAACGTTGCCAAACCTTGAGATATTTTAAAATCCCAACTCATTGAATCCCGCAAAGCCAGCCCAGCCATCAAACAACTGGTTCCCATTGCCAAAACGGCAAACAAATTCCCCAATAAAAATATTTTTACGCCTAATTTGCTGCCCAGCGCGATGGTGGCGATTTCTGAAGTAACTTGCCCTGTGACCCCAACTACAACCGCGGAAAAAAGCGCGTAAACAATTATGCTAATAATTCCGGAAATTATAATTGCTTTTTTAAAATTAGTTTTGTTTTTTATAAGTATGCTATGCGCTTCGGGCACGGCCGTTGTCCCGTGAAAAGCAAACAGAAGAATTCCATAAGGAAGCAGTAAATTTGCAAAATTAATATGCTGCAAAGAAGCAACTTCCATATGTGGGGCGCTATAAATAGTCAAAATCAATACCACTGCCAACACGCCCATGCTCAAAAACAATTCTATAACTTTTATTGTATTAATTCCTATATATATAAACAAAGCTACAAACGTAAAAAAGATTGTACTCCAAAAAAACTCGCTTCCGCCAAAAAGTTCCGCCAACACTCTCCCCTCTCCTATAATATATATAACCAAAACCCCCCACAACATTAAATATAACAAAAATGTCATCACATATTTCCATGGTTTACCCAAATATTTTTCTGCAAACCCAACTAATTGCATCTTTTGTTTTGTTCTAACCGCTATACTTCCCAATAATAGGTTTAGGCCTATCATCAAAGCGCCAACTGCAATTATATACAAAACACCCAAAAAAACTCCCACCTTTGCTATTGCAAATGGCAAACCCAACACGCCCGCGCCAATTGTTCCGCTAACTATCAAAGCCACCCCTTCAAAAAGAGAAATCTGTTTTCTAAAAACGCCATTGTGCGTTACTGCTCGCACTTCACCACGCAAAGATTTATAACGATATTTAAACATATCTCGTATTATATCATATTTATTGAATTTTTAATTAAAAAAGCCTCCGCACAAACACGAAGGCTAAGGTGTGTAATCATTTTTTCTATTTTTTAAAATAATCACGAAGTTCCTCTAAACAAGCCGGACAAAATAAATCCATACCAACAATTTCATTTATCATCTTATCATCTTTGCGCATTACGCAAACATTATTACAGTGAACCCCCGAAGACAGATCCAAACTATCTTCTGGCCTTCCGGACCTTGGTACACCAAACATGTGCCCCAATTCATGATAGATTAATACCACAATCCGCATGTGATCAGAATTGATTGAGCTATTGCCAACATTAACAATTGCCGCGGAATCTGCTCTTGCTAAACCCCCTACACGATTTACTTTGTTTTTGGTCGGTAAAAAAAGATCATCTTTTGTCAAAAGAAAACTATAATAGTCCTCACTGCCTACGGACTGATCTATTATCATATATTTGATAATATTCAATGAATTAAGCTGTCCGTACCAACAACTACCTTCCGAAACAACTTTAAAAATATCCAAGTCCATAGACCCTTTCATTTTTATTTCTATTTTTTCCTCAGCATTAGCTAAGCGAAGCAGCAATTTCACCACGACTTTTGATATAGAAATTAAATCTTCCATGACACCGTCCTGCCAATAAATATGGATTGGCTTAAATTCGTATGTCAAATCTTCCTCCCTTTCCTTTGTTTTACCGATATTTTATTGTAAAGAACCAAACGCCCAAATTCAGCCTAGCACGGAACGTAAAAAAATAAAAGCCCCCGCTTGCGATGGGGGGGCTAAAACACTAAATATTTATTTTTATTTACCATTAAAATAATCCTGCAAATACCAAAGACACATTGGACAAAACGGCGCTACCTCAAGATTCAAATCATTAATTACGCCTATATACGGATACATAACGCATCTATTTCCACAATGCTTATAGTAATTGAGTGTTATTATAATACTCTCTTTCCTATCATCGGGAACTAAACCAAAAATATGGCCAACCTCATGCACAGTTGTCTCAAAAACACGCCTTCTTACATAATAATCTGTAATCTTAGAACTGTCCTCAACACATACGACCGCGGATTCACCGGGGTAAGCCGAACCAAAAGTATAGTTCCACTGCCCATGAAGCGGAAAATTTAGCTGATCTTTTGTAAGTAATACGCTATAAAACTCATTCTTGCGGTGCGCTGGATTCTCATTCAAATGCCTAAGCACCGCATCTGAATCAAGATAACCAGACCATCCGGTTTCTGAAAAAATTTTAAACGCAGACAAATCCATTGAGTTCCCCATCTCTAGACTTATTTTATCCCCGGCATTTGCAAAAACCAAAAATTTTCTTATTGCCCATGCGACAAACACCAACTGCTCTCTTGATACGCCCGCCTGCCAAAAGATACGTATCTTGGTTCTAAATTTCTGCATTATGTGCTCCTTTGCTGTTTATACGTCTTGCGCCTAAGAAACAAACTGGATAAATTTTAATTATAAGGAACTAAACACACAAATCTAGGTTAACACAGCCAATAAAAAAATAAAAGCCCCCGCTTGCGATTGGGGGCTATGGCACTAAGTTTGACTTAACATAATCATGCATATCTCTCAGACAGATTGAACAAAATGGTTCTTCTTCGTAAGAATCCACCTCTTTATTTACAACCGGATACATTACACATGTTTTATCTGCGCAATGCTTACTTTCGCTATCAACTAAAATTTTTACTTCCTCTGTTCTCTCTTCCGGAATTAAACCAAATCTATGGCCAAGTTCATGAAAAATAATTCCTACCCTAGATAGTTTAAAGATACGGTTATTAAGCTTGTGTGAATAATCCATATGGATTATTAATATCCTATCCCAACTCGCACCGACAAATTCACCATCCTCTCCAGATAATGGCGTTTTTGTCATCACCAAGCTATAATAATCATCACTAACAATCTTGGGATCATCAGCTATCATATCTGCATCCAAAGAGCCGGTCATTCTACCATTTTCATCCACACATTTGTAAGCGCTCAAATCCAACTCATGACCCCACTTCAATTTTACTCTCTGTGGTCCTACCCCAGCAATATTGAAAAATTCTTTTGCTGTTTTAATACACAGAGCAAGTTGCCTCATCGTAATATCTTGTTCCCAAAAGATACGGTATTCATGTGGAATGCTCACTATATCCCCCTTGTTGGTTGTCCTATATTTTAAAAAACTAATTGTAATGAACCCAGTACCAAAATATACATTATCATTATTATGGTTGACATACAAGACCCAACATAGTATAATTATTTCGTCTAAAAGCGCGCCTAGCTCAGTTGGTTAGAGCATCTCGTTTACACCGAGGGGGTCAGGGGTTCGAATCCCTTGGCGCGCACTTAAAACAGAGACAGGGTTAATACCCTGTTTTTGTTTTAGTTAAGCGCTTTTTTGACTCCTCGAGAGTGTAAACGGCATGCTCTAAAATAATGCAAGTTCTGTCTTGTGACCAAATAGTGACCAACTTTAATCTTTCCCTATCCCACATTAATAACTTTAACCAAACTCTCATGTGAAATATGAACATACCTCATCGTTGTTTTTATGTCCGAGTGACCAAGTAATACCTGAACAAATTGCACTCCACCATCCTCATGGTTTGCCAAACGAGATGCAAATGTGTGCCTCAGTCCATGCCATGATATATGTTTTATACCAGCCTCCTTTACTATCTTTCTTAACTTCTTTTCACTCTGACTGTGTGACATTGGACGGCCATCTGGCCTAGTAAATACATATTCAGATTCTTTTTCTAACCCATGTAGCAATTCAAAAAGTAAATTAGATATTGGAATTATCCTTATTTTATTACTCTTTGTACTACCTTCTATACCTACTGTAATTGACCTCTGAACTTTTATATTACCTGAATTAAAGTCTATATCTGACCACTTAAGCGCTGTTAATTCCCCTAGTCTTAAACCAGTTTCCAACACAACAAAAATCATATTATGATAAATTCCATCAGCCGTCTCCAATAATTTTTCACATTCTTCTGCAATCAAGTGAGGAGTTTGTGCTGGTGGAACTTTAAGCAAATTAATTTTTGGCGTGCATCCGATTACTCCCCAATCAACAGCAACTTTTAAACATGTTCCAAGATAAGAAATACGATTGTTTATTGTCTTATTTTTAGAACCTCTCTTTATTTCTTTTGCTTTGTAATCCTCAATATCTTTGGTGGTAATTTTATCTATTGGGGTTTTGCCAAACCAAGGCAGTAAACTATGCTCAAAAGCACTTTTCTTGCCCAATACAGTTGAAGGCTTATTGTTACTCTCTACGTGAGAATTCATCCATATAGGATAAAATTCTGATAAAGTTGGCACTTTCTCTTTTGGTTTTTCTACAACATCAATTGATTCACCACGGACTAGTCTTTGCTTAAGCATGGATTCATATTCTTCTGCGCCAGCTTTGGTGTTAATTGGACTCTTTCTACGATGACGTTTTCTACCAAAATGGAAGCTAACATACCAACTTTTATTTCTTTTGTATGTGCTCATATATTTCATTGGCTGGTTTTATTCTACAATTTTCAATATATTCAACCACATCACTCATTCTAAAGCGCAAAGAACCACCTATTTTACAAAACGGAAGTTCTTGTTTATCGACCATGCGATACACTGTAGCTTTTGACAGTTTCAACATTTCTGCCAATTCACTTGGAGTCAAAAATTGTGGTGGAATAAAACCAGTTCCCATATTAATTGTAAGGAGCAATATAGAAAGTGGTTTTAACCACTTCGGACATTACTACCTTATCATGTTTTAAATTAAAGTTTAAATTTTTTTATCTTCATTTTTTTAATAAAAATTCGCCTGTCAGGAGCTTCATTTTATTTTTAACATATATATCAAAAATAATAATTTAATAGCTTTAAAACTAAAATTTTGTCTGTTTTCCGTCGTCCTCAGAGGGGTTTGACAACAAGTGCATATGCTCAATTAACATTCTACGATCCGAACTACAATAATCATCTTTATCCACCAAAACAGTGAACCATCTAGATATCATTGGTCTAGTAAATTTTTTACCAGCCACAGCAAGAGCAAAAGATATGTAGGAGCTATAATATGGATTTTTTTCAGATATTTTTTTATAGTGTGCTTTTAAACTTTTCATACTTAAGTCAGTTAATAATTAATTTTTCGCACTATGTCTGAATAGTAGCCTCTTTCAAGTGTTGCAAAACCATTAGTCAAATAGTCTGCCAATCTTTTGTAATTAATTTTTACGAATCGTCTTCCAGGCATACCTTTTACTTTCACCTCAATTAATTTGAGATCCAACAATACATCAATCGCAGTATTTTGTCTGAAGCGCGAAAGATTTGTTAAATACCACATTTCCCGTAAAGTGACAGGAGTCCATTCTTCATCATCTTCACTTTTTCGTGCCAAGTAGTCTACGGCACTGAGAAATAATGAAGCATTGATACTGCGCAAAGCAGTTGATAAGCGTGATTGGTACATCAATATTGGTTTGTCTACCATCTGACTTATTTTTGGCATATATTTTTTTTGTGTTTCCATATATTTAAAATTAAAAATAAAAAAACGTCCTACTCGCTGACAAAATAAAACACAACTTAAATAGAAAATTGTAAGCCTGTTGGCAATTACAAAAATTAAGTTGTGGTATCTTCATTTTATCAATGAGTAGAACGTTGGAAAGTAAACTGTACCAAGTTTTACATCAATGTAAGTCTATTATATGACAAGTCCCAAAATTTGGCAATATAAAAATAAAAAATAAAAGGTTCTGTGCATAAGTCACATATTACTGATTTTTCCAAAAAGCAAAACATATTCGTGACGGTTAATAGGAGCGTAAAAATTACTTTGCAAAAAAATAGTGAACTATCTATATACCATATGGTACCAAGAGAATAATATTTTTAAAAAAAGCACCCCCCGTGCCCTCCATTCTCTCAAAAATACCAGCCTCACGGCTTTCACAACTAACCCAGCCTAGCGGCACAGTACCGCCATTCTGCATCAGCATAAATGCATTCTATTTCTCCTATAGTATATGCATCTTACTATGCTACTGGACTAGGAGACTCTTTCATTTATTTTTCTTTGTTTTGGCCAGCTTCACAGCGAGTATATTTTTAAAACATCCTCACGGCTAGCAAATCTATCAAAAAAATCTTTTATTCCCTGAACCATGCGACGACACTGGTACAGACCCAACCAACTGGGGTGTAGGTGCCATCCCCGAAGGGGTGGCACAGTAATATCCAAAAGCCATTTTTTGAATATAACTACCTTCTTAGGCATTCTTCAGAAATGTTACCCCGTTTTATCTCGGCACTTCTTATCCACCTCTCTCTCGCTTCCGCGCTTTGACGGGGCGAGGTTCGTTCAAGCACACAAATGGAATTCAGCGTAATGTGCTTAACACCGTAATGTTTAATACTGTTCATACTTTTTATTGGCATGAAAAGCAATACCCATTAATCTCTGTATTTAACTGGCATCTAGTGGTGGCTACAGAGTTCGCCGACCAAACCCACTAGTTCGCAAGTCTTATATGCTACTGAATATATTATGACACAAGTCCCATTTTTCTGTACACCCTCAAAGCTACTTATCCACAATCAAAATATCCAGCCTCACGGCACTGTTCTGTACCAGCACAAATATAATCTATTTCTCCTATAAAATACGATTCTTATTCTCCTACCAGTATGGGAGACTCTTTTATTTATTTTTCCTTGGGATTTATCCAGCCTGACGGCCTTAAAAAACTAATTGCTTGAGATAACTGACCACTCAGTTGTTTTTATTATTAACCTATTTTCTATGCACCAAGTCAAGAAACAACGCAAGATCAGCTACCGCTCAAGCGATAGTTTAGGGAAACCAATACCTTGTTTGCCAATTCAAGGTAAATTCCTTCAACTCTACAATTTTTCTGTTGGAGATCGCGTTGTAGTGTCATACAGTAATGGTTTAATCAACATTTGTAAGATTATTAATAATCAACCAGATGACGATGTGGCCACTGTGGCCATCCGTTAATTCATAATTTCAAACTTATGCCAAAAAAATACATACTAAACAAATGGGCAAGACATAATATGAGCATTCTTACACCCATTGAGATTGAAACAATTCGCTCTGGCAACTATCTAGAGGCTAGTAGTTCATTACTCGCTTGTGTTAGTTGTGGTTATCACAGAATTACATGTCCTATCGTTGAGTTCTACGCTTTTAATGGCGCTAAGCTTTTATGCTATGAGTGTCAGCGTAAATTCAGAAGTAGCTCTAGCTTTGTTTCTGTTAAAGAAGTATTAATTAACTCTTAATTTATTTTTCTATGGAGAATATTACAAAAGATATAAAGGGGACTATTCCAGCTCCTTTGGTTAAATATCAAGACCCTGAGCATGTTCTTGAGTTCGCACAAAGAGCGGCTACCGCTCTAACAAAGATAATATCAAGAAGGCCAAATAAACTAATGATTCGTGGACAACAATATCTTGATTTTGAAGCATGGCAAACTCTTGGAAGATTCTTTGGTATTAGTGCTGGTATAGAATGGGTAAGACCAGCATATAATGAGAACAAGGCATTTGGATTTGAGTCTAGGGCTATAGTCAGGCAAGCTGGAGATATTATTTCATCTGCTGAAGCAAGTTGTTTTTCAGATGAACCAAATTGGAAAGGTAAGCCAACTTTTCAATTAAAGTCTATGAGCCAAACTCGAGCGTGTGCAAAAGCACTTCGCACCACCCTAGCATGGGTTGTTGTGCTAGGAGGGTATAGTCCAACTCCAGCAGAAGAAATGATTGAGAATCAGCCTCGTGGCAGCCGTGAGGCTGAGCCAGAAATTGATACCTACGAAAGTAAACAAATTACAGATAGGCAGAAAATGTTGCTAAAGTCGTTGATATTGGAAAAGGTATACAATGAAGAGGAGAGAGAGTCTAGATTAGCAGGTATAGGACAGCTTATGAAGTATGAAGCGTCTGATCAGATATCTGAACTGATTGCAGCCTAACGGTAATAATCAAAATAGCTTACTTCTTTGTAAGCTATTTTTCTTTTTGTCTCTTTTCCAGCCAAAAATCAAAAATAATATCCACTAATTGACATAATTTACCATTTATTTCCTTTTCCTCCTCTGATGTTAATTGTTTAGGAGACTTTTTCATTTTTTTCTTTGAAGTTGGACTGTGGCATACATCACTATAATTTTAATATTTTCCAATTATTTTTATATTTTTCCCCAAAATCAAAATGTTCTTTTTTTCTATATGGGTCAAACACTCGCATATCAGTATCTTTTCTAGGACTACCATCTCTTTTGGGTTCAGAGAGCCATCTTCTATGATCATTATATATTACTGCAGATAACTTTTCCTGGGGGATTATATAATATTCTGGTAAAAATCCAGTACCCTGCAAGTTAACTAATACATAAAAAAAATTCTTAATATTTGATTTCATTTCATCTTTTTTGGTTAATCTCCACCCCTCTTTGTTTTTAACTGACATTGTCTTGACCTGTATACTAACAAATTTACCATTATCTAAATTAGTAGCTAAAATATCTACGCTTGGCGTATTCTTCAAAGTGAGTGTAGACACTATGCCCATTTGTGATAATTCGGCGGCAACAAAATATTCACCTGACACACCAACAATCCCTTTTTTCATAAATTATTTATTTTAAACTAAAGCAGATTGCTTTTCAACAAAATCAAAAACAAACTCTTCGCTCACATACTCACCATTACTCCTGTTAACACCAAATAATTTACGCACAAGATTTGGATGGAAAAAATCTTTATTATTAACCACAACATCTAAGGCAAACTTATCTATCACTGAGGTTCTTTTCAACTTCTTTAACCTCTCAGCCAATTTTGGCTTCATTAAAACACTTGAAACTATTAAAGCATTAGCATCAACATTAATATCGGTAGCATACTTGTCATATGCCGAAACCTTATACATCTCAATATTTACATCTTTCTTTGGGTCAACTAAGATTATCGGCTCAAATAAAATTATGTCTGGATTATGACCTGTACCACCTGTTAATGAATTTAATATTTCATCTGATAATACAATATGTGCAAATGTTTTTTCTTTTTTATACCATTTCGGTGACAAATTAAGCTCTTCCAAACTTCTATAAACTTCTTCTTCCCACTCTTGTCCCGACTTAAATGCATTCTTTGCACTTGAAACTTTCAATGATAATACTTTTTTCTCATATGCAGTAGAATGAATACTAATTATATCCTCAAGTGCTTTAAGTTCTTCATCTATTGATCTGTTCATTATATTTTTTAACAATTTACTTCTATCTCCAAGCTTCTCATTCAAATATTTAATATCGCTATCACTAAAATCATACTCCACATCAAATGGTAAAACACCATCATCGTATTCCATAAGTTTAACTAATGCTTCATCTTTATTATATTCAAAACTTGAATGCATAGTCTCATAAAAATTCAATATTTTTTTACCTACCTCAGTTATTTTTATTTTTATGGTGTTACCAATATTTTCTCTCTCAATAAGCCCAATTTGCTCCATCCAATGTGAAAATACACCCTGCACTACTCGCCTATACTCCTTACCTTCAGAAAAAAAAGTTTTATACAAAAAAGACCTATCATACTCAATCGAGTAATTTAGTGCTCTCTTGTAATCAACCTTCTCATCTCTAGACATAACGGCCAATGCCATATTTTCTAAATAAGCTTCTTTTCCTACATCAGCCAAATCCTTTATTATTTTGAGCATCAAAAAAATAGGTCTTATTTTGTATTCACTATAAGAACCTCTAATATCATATTTATTTGTTATTCTAAGTCTGAAAAAAATTCGCGCACATGTAGCATTAAATTCCAATTTAGTTTTTACTTCTGAAAATTTAATACCAGAATAATTCAATCTGGTAAAAGTATTACTTTTACTTGCTAATCCTAAAAATCTTAAATTTGCAGTATACTCAGAAGCTCTTCTCCTGGGCCCACCTGTCCAATATGACACCCCATCCTTTTCCAATTTTATTGGGTCAACTGTAACTAACTTCTCTGCTGCTAAAATTTTTGCTAATGCATCATCACTGCATATACCATTTGAACATTCACCTACCATTTCAGCTATTTTTCTTAGTGTATAAATATTAGTCACAGAACGAACCCATGAGGTTGGGAAATTTGGCAACCATGCGCCACATGAATTACATTCCACATCACTCTTTCCTTCTAATTCAGTTTTACAAAATGGACAGACTTTAAAATAATACTTATCTTTCTTGCAATAATAAGAATAATTGATACTTGGTGTGGTCACATTTATACTATTGCATTTTTTACACTTCATAAAAATTTCTTTATTTCTTTTGCTATAGCTTGTGCCAAAAATGGAGGAACAGCATTCCCCACTTGTCTAAATTGACTTGTCCTACAACCTAAAAAAATAAAATCATCAGAAAAAGACTGAATTCTAGCACTTTCTCTCACAGTAGGAACTCTATTAGCTTTGTAATGGAAATGATGTCTATGCCCAGTATCTATAGTAACAGATGGTTTTTTACTATCTAATCTCCTCCATGTATTGGAATAACTCCTTATATTTTGATATTTTTTAGGTAAATCTTTCCAATTACCACCCTCTGGAACAAATTTTATTACGTCCACTGTTTGTTTGCTATGTTTACTTGCTGTATGATTGAAAAGTTTTTTTACTTTTTTTCTCATACACTTTTGATAATTAGACAATGGTCCACATGGATAATCTATTTCCTCCAACCCTTCATCTGCATCACACATTGGTAAATCACTAATCGCATCGCCAACAGTGATATAAACTTGTTTTCCTTTTTTACTTTCTTCAGGATCAAAATGTGTTTGTTCTGGAAATTCAATTGGTTGCCCTATTCTATTACCTACAAAAACTACTCTTCTCCTCATCTGTGGAACCCCATAATGATGTGCATAAAAATCTTTAACCCCAACATTTTCATAGCCAATTTCATTAAATTTTTCTATCAGTATATCTTTTACAAATTTACCATTTTTTTTCATTGATAAAATTCCTAATACATTCTCCATAACAAAAAATTTAGGATTTACCTCTTTTATTATTCTAACAAATTCATACACTAAATTATTTCTATTGTCTTCTTCTTCCCTTTTACCTGCCAAACTAAAGCCCTGACATGGTGGCCCACCCACTACCACATCAATATTTTTCCCAACTAACTCTTTTATTTTTTTACCAGTCAAATTATTTATATCCTCTACAAGGGTCTTGCTCCCCTTATGATTATATTCAAAAGTTTTTAAAGCATCTGCCCAGTTATCTGTTCCCAACAATACCTCAAATCCAGCATGTTGAAAGCCAGAAGATAACCCACCACAACCAGAGAACAAATCAATAACAGTTGGTTTTTTATTATTTTTTGACATACTTTAAAATACTAGTAAAATTATTAAATTACTAAAAATTAATATTTAGACTGATATATTCTACCATCCTCTACAAAGATTGACAAGTTTCCAAAAAATAAAAAAACTGCCCAATTAAACAGTTCTTTACAACATTCTCCTCCCTAACTTCTCCTAAAGAAAAGCCACGACACTACCATAACAGCCGTCACGGCCACTGTTTTGTATATTGCGCGTACGTAAACTTCTATATTATCAATTGCCAATATTTCTCTCTCCATCTGCCATGCCATTAGTTCATCAGGCGACTGATCAGGAATCCATTTCAATTGATCACTAAAATATAACGCCTGCTTTACTTCACACCAAAAAGATATAACCAACACGATATATAGCAAAAATAATGCAGTCGTCAACAGTCTCTTAGGATTTCTATTTTTTGAACGCCAGTACCAAACCAACACAAACACATAAGCTAATCCTAATAGAGTTAGCCAGTTCGCTATCGTATAAAATGGATAATCCATGTAGAAAAAATCAAGTAAGTCAGAATCCAATAAAAAGATAAAAGCTATACCAAGCACACCTAACACTAGAGCAATCCCATAATATAATACTGGAATCATCAAAATATAAAATATTGGCTTTGGTATTTTTATTCCCAATAACTTAGCTATTGGTGCTGGCAGCCGCGAGGCTGCTTGGTTTAGTTTGTTTAGTATTTTTTTCATACTTAATTATTTCTTTCTCAAGTTTTCAACTTTCAGAGTCATGTATATAAAAACTGTATATAAAATTGGCACGACAGCATTGCCCAATGAACGCCAATAATCATAACTGCTAATATAAGTACGTCCTAACATGGCATATCCCATACCAAGTGCCACATAAATAATAAGTACTATATTCGCCCACCTGCGCCCCTTCAGTATAAAATATGCTAAAGTAATAAATAATATATACTTAATGAAACTACTACCTATACTCCCAACATCAGAAACAAAAGAACTTAAAAAACCTATCGTACTAAATAAGATTATTACAATAAATAAACGCCCCCGAAAAGACTTTGTTATTGGCAAGGATTCATAATTATCAACTTGAAACTTAATATCCTTTTTAAACCCAGTTAATTGTTCACTTTGCACAGTATTCACCTTAACTGTTTTTACTTCATCAACCTTAGCATTCTGAACAATATTATTTAATTTATTTCCACACCCACCGCAGAAAGGAGCACCTTCTGATATCTTGTTTCCACAATTGGAACAAAAATTTTGATTCTGGTTCATATTTATATTTTATTATTGTTAATACTATTCGCAACTACCCCAAAAACCTCTTTTTTCTATACTTGCAATTTGTCTATCTCCAGGGTTTAATTTTGTTTCAGCCTCTTCATACATACATTCTGGCTCAACAGATAAGAATTCTTGCCTTTCAATACCATAACCCATTCTATACATAATTTTCTCAATAGCAAAACTTGTAAAATCATCATTAGTCTCAGCATATGGTGCGATAAGCTCAGCAAAATCTGTTCCAAATCTACTAATATCTAAATCTTCATTCAAAATATTAACAGATTTAATAATAAATTTTTTAACTTTGTATTTATCTGGTGCATTATCAATATCAGCTAGTAAATTATCTTTTCCGTCAAAATGTAAAATATTGTCACCACAACCATCACTCAAATATACATATCTATTCTCAACTAATTTCTTTAAAAATTTTAAAGCCTGTTCCTTTTTACATTCTCCTGATACATACCTACCTAGTTCAGCCAAAGATGAAATTCTAACTGTAGCAAAAGTCAATACTTGCTTACCAGATTGTACTACAAAATATGACACTTTTAGAGTTGTAGGGTCCATTACTTCTTCAACCCAAACTGGTTTCCAATCACCAGGAAATATTTTAATAATATTATCTTCATCAACTAAAAAATTTTCTGGACTAAGCAAATACCCTGGATTAGTGATATTATTTTTAGTGTTTAATGTATTACTGTTTATTATATTTTTTTCATTTCCAGTTCTAGGCTGGCTAAAATATGTTGCGACCCCCGCAAGTGCAACAAAAGTAACAACAGCCACAACAGGCAAGATTTTTTTGAGAAATGAAAAATTATTATTTCTAGCCTGAACACTTCCAACAGCCACTTTACCACGCTCTTCTTTCAATGAATTTGTTTCCTGTTCAGATTCTTTTCTAATATAACCCTCCTGCTTAATTATCAGCTCCGTACCACATTTTATGCAAAATTTATTACTTTCGTTAGAAGTAAATGAACCACAAGTTTGACAAAATTTTCTACTCATATAATTTAATTTAAAAACACAAAACCCCACGCCAGCTAGGTCTTACGACCCTATACCCGTTTCCAGATATAGCCCAAGATAGAGTCGCTGAACGTGAGGTTCAGTGTCTATCTTGGGTCTTTTGTGCCATGCGCCTATAAATAGGCGTTTAGGCGAGTTGATTAAATTGTAAAGATAGTATAAGCTAACTTTGCTAATAATTCAAGTGTAAATAGAAATATATGAAAAAAAAACTCAGCCTTAAACAAAGAAAAAATATTGGCCGATTTTCATGGTTGATTATGTTCACAATTGGCGCATATTTTATTTGGCAAAATGTAGATAATCATTATTTTACTGCACTTCTTATTTCTATCTGGGGTTCTTTTGTTTATATCATCAATCCCCCAATACTAAAAGGTTTAAAACTTTGGTAATTTAGTAAAATAAATGCGAGTACTACTTATTTTTAATGTAATCAGGTAACTGATCTAAATAGTGATCTATTGCATCCCAAAAAATAAGTGTCACCCACAAGATTGTGTCACAGTGCAGAAAAAACTGGAATATATTGTTTGTAAAAAATTGAAATATATCTTTTCTGTCCTTTTCTTTCCATAACCCATCATTAGTTCGGCCACAGAGCATCCGTGCTTCGTAGTTATGATGCCCAGTTGCATTTGATTCTTTGTAGAGTGTTTCAAAAATTTTTATACCTGATTTTTGAGATTCTTTCTGAAAAAATTTCTCCATCATTTCATCTGCTTTTTCATGCATTTCTTTTCCTGTTATTTTACTTACAGACGTGAGACCAGTACTTCTATCACGATTACCAAAAGAAATCTTTGCTAGCTCTTTTCTTATTTTTTCAAACGAATGATTTTCAGATACTACCCACAACATGTACCCCATGTGTAGAGGAATTTCTACCATGCTTTTTATTAAAACTGCTACTGCTGGAGCGTTAAATTTTTTAGAGTCTTCACAAAATGCTTCTGTTAAATACAGTAACCGTATTACAGATTCATTTATATGGCTATTAACTCTGGATGTTACCCATTCCTTGTGGTCAGTTTCAATAGGCATAAAAATTTCTTTTTTACACCGTTCTTTTAGTTTTTTATAATTACTTTCAATGTTGCGCCAATGTTTTTTTTGTACAGAATCAAATAACTTGCGATCTTTTTTGTTGAAACGGAAGAGAACTTCTTCTTTATTAGAGTACATAATATATCTTATTTTTTAAAATCGTCATTTGCCTCAAATTATGATGGGGTATAGGGTAGTTTACCCCTGCTCTTTGTCGCTAACTGAACCCGTGTCTATATCCTTTCTTATTCCGCGACCAAATTTAAATAAATCTTTTGGAATTAGATTGTCTGGATTCGTATGATATGCAAACAAAAAATCATCACCAAAATTAATTCCACAACACAAACTCTGATATGCTGTATTACCACAATATAAAACTGCACTAATTTTTGAAAATTCATCCATTTCCATAAAAGTTGCTGGTATTTCTTGCTCAGAAGTACTGCTTTTCTTTGTAATTGTAGGGGTTGGTTTATAAAACCCTCCTTTTAGTTTTTCCTGTCCTTGAACTTTCACAAAAACATCTGGACCTTGTCCAAAGACTGATCTCTTTAACAGCGCGCTTTGATTAGAAAAATGTTGAATTGTAGCACCATTAATGGCAATCAAAAGACAATCGTTTTTATCAACTTCGCTGTTGGGATCTTTTAAGTAGTCTTTAAATATTTCAAATTTTGTACCAATTGCATTTGTAATACGCAGTGCTCTAGTGCGATTAACATCTTCAATACTTTTATGAAATGAATACATTTCTCCAGGCTTCATATCAGGATGTGGTTCAACTGGATCTGTTTCCCCCAAATCACAAGTGATTGCTTCAATCCAAAGCTTTTTTTCCGATGATATTTTAATGCAAAAATCTGGTCCAATTTTCCATATTTTTTCTTCAAGATTAAAACCCTTATCTAACAAAACATACGCGAGATGAAATTCCCAAGCACGCGAATAATGCTCTTCTTCTGCTTGAAACCTATCAATGAAATTATTGTCTAAATATTTATATACTTTTGGCCAATTATCCTCATACCATTTTCTGACATCTTCCCAATATAATGCTGTCTGAACATATGTTTTAGACAAATTAGGATATTTTATAAAGGCATCATCTAATTCTTTCTGTTTTTTTACAGTACCAGAAATTAAATTATTCGGAAATAATTTTGAAATTTTACTAATCATGTTTAAAAAAATAATAATTTTAGTAGTAAAACTACAAAAACTCTACTACCCCTCCTAATTTATCAATAAAAATCAAACTTGTCCAACAAAAAGAGTTAATTTTATAATCTAACTCAATGCTCCATATTCCTTACTACCTATCACTTCCTCTATATTGCCACGGACAACTTAAATTTTGTGTCCATATAGTGTCCAAGAAGTGATAAAAGATGAGTAAGTTTGATAATGAATGATAACAAATGAGAAAACTAAATTTCCCTAAAATTACAGTAAAATCAGAGAAAATAGCTAACTTAACACAATTGCTCAAAGTAGTAGGTCAAGTCTTCGAATCCCTTGGCGCGCACGAAAAAATCCACCAACAGGTGGATTTTTGAGTGCGAGCCAGCGACCCAATAGTTTAAGTCGCGTGGGGGGGGATTCGAAGACCGCAGCGATGCCGAGCGACGCAGGCGGACGAGCGAGGCCGCGAGGGGCGGCCTGCGACCGAGGAGACGGAAGCCGACGAGAGTTGTAGGCGAATCCCTCGGCGCGTACAAATAAACCACCCTAATAAGGAAGTTTTTTAATAAGTTTTTAAAAATTAAATTATTTTTTCTATTCTTTATCTGTAAATACCACTAAACGTTTGGAGTAGCTTTTTGTATCTTTGTTCCAAACACCCTCACAGGTTATGAGATTTAGATGCGCTTTTCCATCATCTGAATAAAAAACATCTGTCGCTTCCGCATTCTCGTCATATCTTCGCAGTTCGCGGACTACAAAAGTAATAGTCTGTCCTTTATCATCTTTAATATATATTTTGTCGCCTATACGTAACTTATATAAATTATCAAATGCGGATGGTTTTCCTCCTTTCCAGCCATAATGTCCTGCAATTACGGCATTTCCAATCTCTCCTGGAATAGGCCAAAGATTAAACCAAGCAACATTTTCTTGTTTTTTTGGAACATCCATTGCACCATCAGATGTCAGGCCTACATGCTCAAAAACAGTATCAACTTTTATTTTTGGTATAGTTAAGTGAATAGGTAAACCAAATTCTTTTTGCTCTGAAAAAATAACATTTTGAGTAGATGTACTTTGTTTATTTTCAGTTATTTTTTGTGAAATTTTAATAGGAGTTATGATTGTTGACTGCTGATATGATCCCTTAGCAATTAATTTAGGAGATAAAAAAATAATTACCAAAGAAAAAAATACCCCTATAGTGCTAAATACAAATAAGGATAGATGAAATGAATCTTTTGACTTCATATATTTTAAACCATCCTTATTGTAAAGGCTCCATTTATTTGGAGCCTTTACAATCTCAATATAACGCGTATTGATTAATTTAGGCGTTTTTTAAGAACCACAACAAATGAGGTTGATATTACCAGCATAATAATACTGACTATTATAATAGTCCATGGAATATTATTAACAAATCCTGTATTTGGTAATGAAGGAACTAAGGGGGATACAACAACAGTTGCAATTGCAAGATCCCTTACTAAAGATCCATTTCCAAAACCAGTTGCCATTACAGTATTTACTGTAGTTTTTGTGAGATTTAATTGGCAAGTATATCTCCATGTTTCGGTTGTATCAAGCAATGAATCACCATTTGTGTCACCGGAAAAATATGTCATTGGAGCGCATTTATTATCAGTAACCTTAACATCGCTCAAAGCAACTGTACCTGGATTAGTAACTCTTACTATATAATCAATCAGTCCTCCACCAGAGGGTAGTGTAAATTTGTTTGGAATTTTTGTAACATGAATTAATGGTGGTACATCTGGCACGCCCACAACAACTTTAGCACTTGCAACATCAGTTGCACTTATGCCATTGACCCATCCTGTTGCAACAATCGTATTTGTGTGAGTTTCTGAAAGTGTTGTTGAACAAGTGTAAACCCATTTTTCATTTAGATCAAGAATGGAATCGTTATTGGTGTCACCGGAAATCAAATTTATTGGACTACAACTATCGCCAGCCAATGTAACATCACTTACAGGGACTGTACCAATATTACTAAGGGTGTAAGTGTAGGTTACAGGGCCTGGTCCGGCTGGTAATGCTAATGGGCTTGGAACCTTCACAATATCAATCAGTGGTGGTACAGGTGGGGTAGGTAGTGGCGCACCTATATCATCATTGGTAACAACACAAATAAAATTATTACCAGAAACAAGCTCTATCTCTCCATTTGCATCACAATCACCAGAGAATTCACTTGTATAGTTTGGGTCTTCTGTCTCAGTAATAGCATACATTGTATTTCTAGCTTCATAAGTATTAGTCCAACCAGAAGTAACAAGCTCATCATTTACAAATAAAGGAAAATCACTAATTTTTTTAGTTCCACTATTATCGTTGACAACCACTTTAACGACATTAATCGTTCCAATTTGTGGACCAGAGGAACCTCCAGTTACTGGTGTAGATGCAGCAGCACATGATGGACCAGAAATAGTATTATTTAATAATGTTACATCACCACCCAATGCTAAAGCACTACCATCCAAAGTAACATTATTACCAAAATGAACGCCAGTTCCTGCAATAATTGTTCCCGTAAAAGAACTACCATTAATGGTTGCAAGAGTATCTACCTGCCAAAACACGTCACAAGCTCTGGCACCATTAATTAAATTAAGCGAACCAGAGGACACCAAATCACTTGACGCTCTAAAGATATATACACCAGATCCATCAAGAGTGAGTACACCACCATTTAATCGTCCAGCTCCGATATCATAAACACCTGGAGTTACTGTTAATCCATCAAGAGCGGGGCCTATACTAGCTGTTGAACCCTGACCTGAGATATTACCATTGGCGGTTGAAAGATTGGCCTGAACAGCTGCGTCCAAGATTGATGATCCTGGCGCAACTCCATCAGTAGAGTATATTGTACCTCCCACATCTCCGGCAGTTAAAGCTGTAATGCCGGCACCAGTACTATTTAGCCCGACATCTCCGGATATGGTTGCTGTCCCCGTAATCCCTGTTTGTGCAATAATAGAAAAAGTTGCAGCCGCACCTAGACCTGGGTCTGTTGCTGCAAACACGTCAGTTGATTTTGCTACACCAAGCATTATAATAATACTCAGTATGATTGTTAAAACCTTATTATTTTTTTTTTGCATAGATTTTTTAGAAATTAATTTTTTAGCTAAGCACAGTCGACTCTCCATATTTATTTTAATATTTAATAAAAATATATTATTCATCGGCGAACCATGTTGTATTATCCCCCTTTCCGACAATTTTGTGATACTAACTATCCTTAATTATTTCTACACCTATGACCTAAAATGTTTTACAATTTTCGTGAAATAATTTTATTTAATTTTAGTATAAATTACTCATTTCAATACGACTGTAAGTATACCACAAAACATGATTACTACCTATGATAAAATAATTGTTATGTGGATAGGTGTGGATAAGTGGGTGTATAGTTTGGTATATTTTTTTAATTAAATTTTGGAATGTAAACAAACTTCTCTCCCTCTTGCAAAATAGTTCCAACCCCAACACCAAAAGATTTTGGTGTCAGGGTAAACATCCTCCACGATGGTGCACACCAAAATTCATGGCTTGTTTAGCCATGTTTTTTGTTATCCAATGTGGGGTTAGAACTTTTTTCATAATAAATCACAAAAATAATCACAAAATAAACTGTGGACAATTTATATTGACTTTGTATTACAGTTGTATTACAATATAAATATAAATTTTAAAATTAGATAATATGAGACAAGTATTAAGCTTATCACTTCCCCAACAAACTACTAAAGAAATAAAAGCTTTATCAAAAAATAGAGGTTTTAGTTCTGTAAGTGGTTATATAAAACACTTGGTAGAATTAGATAAAGACCTAATAACAGAAGAAGAGTTGTGGAATTCAGTTCAAGAAGCTAGAAAAGAATATAAGGCTGGTAAATGTATAAAAGCTGATTCTATAGCTGATTTGTTATGATTATAAAAAATATATATTACTCTAAAGGATTTAAAAAAGACTTAAAAAAATTACCAAAACAAATAATAAACTTTGCTATAAAAAAAGAGGAAATATTTAAATCAAACCCGCTACACCCATCATTACGCCTTCATGAATTACACGGTAAGTTTAAAGGACTTTGGTCTATTTCAGTAACCAGCAAATATCGAATAATTTTTGAAAGGCAGAAAAATGGAGATCTAATATTTATTTCTGTTGGAAAACATGATATTTATAAATATTTGTAATCAACTAAAAATCAGGTATATAAATATATCCTTCATCCTCCCGTAAAACAGTTCCAACATCCTTCACGATGGTGCACGAATAAATAATCATCGGGCTTTAGTCCGATGATTATTTATTTTTGTGTGCAAAAAGGGATTCGAACTGGGGATGGTAAGGGGCGTAGCCCCTTACTTGTTGAGGAAAGTTCACAAAAACCCGAAGGTTTTCGTGGGAGTGCGTAGACACGACGTGAGATTCCCAAGCTTGCCAGGCGCAACTAAGTGGAGACTGGGCGCGCACAAAATTAAAAATTCTATTTTAAGATAATTTTTTGTTAATTATGTTTTTATACCAACTCTATTTTTATACCCAATACACCATTTTCTTTTTGCTGGTCTTCTGAATAAAACCTAGCCACACCATCCAATAATTCATTCTTGCTTTTGTCTCCAAACATACCGGAACCAAAATCATCAAATAAATTAGAAAAGTTATTATACCTTAGCAACGCAACAACCTTTGTTTTTATAGTCTCTGTTTGCTCTGGTTCCTTTTTAAATTCTATTATATCCCCTAGATTTATATTCTTTCTCTTTTCGTCATATAGTCTCAACTCTATTTTCTTTTTACCAGATTTTATTGCATCAAATGGTTCCGGGTGTAATTTCATTACTATTGTATCCATATATTTTATAATTAAAAACATAAGTATTATATAACATAAAACCACCTTTTTCAAGGTGGTTTTGTGCGAGAACAATCTACCCGGAATTTCCATTCTTATCGGGCCCCTTGGCGCGCACAATAATAAAGAAATACTGATTTTAATCAGTATTTCTTTATTTAATATTTATTTGCGCGCGCAATTCAAAGAGTCTCTCTGGACTTTTTTTGTATATATGCTATCCTCTTACCAAACAAACAACGGCTTAAGGAGGAATAAAAGGTGAAAGCTCTTTCAAAAAACATTCAAAGTTCAAAGAAATTTCTTTTGATGCTTGGTTTATCAATTCTCTCTACTTTGTTGGTATGCATTGTGTCGCGCAATAACTCCGAGGGCAAACCCTCGCCCACAACCACAGCTAAACCAAAAAAAGGTATACTGGTAGTTATTGGCGGAAACCCATCTCATGCGTGGGGCGCAAAATTTATGAAGACGCAAATACCAAATGGTATAAAAAATAACTACATAATTTTGAGCAGGAATTGGAAAGTCCTAAATTCCATCGACAAATTAAAAGCTGATATAAAAAAAATAAAACGAAGAACCGGACTGAAAAAAGTGTATGTTATAGGATTTTCAAAAGGAGGAGATGCTGTATTTAAGCTGCTTCAATCATACAAACCTACCTATGTTGGACTAATTGATCCCGCCATCCCCGCAAATTGGAAAAAAAGCAGTTTAAATCTAAAAATTACAATGATATGGGGATCCACCAGCATGGTAAATGAATTTGCCAACAGACACCAAATGCTCCATAATAAAATCATAGCCAACGGCGGTAAAAGTTTCAGATGTGTTAAAAATCATTTTACTGCGGTTAAAAAATACTTTAAAGAATATTTCCGATCACAATGAATGTCTTGTTAATTTTAATTTCGAGAGGGTTTGGCGATTGTGCCACCCTCTCTTTTTTGTTTAAAACAGACGCCGCCCGTTGACAAAATACAAAAAATAATGTAAAACTCATCCTAAGAAGAACCAAAAAATAAAGGAGAATTATAGTGAGTGGCAAAATCACAGAATCCGCTTTCGTCATTTTTATTATCGCAAGTCTACAAGCCTGCTTTTCGGTGAGCTCTCCGGTGCAATACAGGGAAGACCCCAAGCCGGAAAAACCAGACATAATCTACACGATAGATGCCAAAACCAACAAACTTCGTCCGGCGCTCCAAAAAGAAATTGAATATATTGCCATCGAAATAACAGAAAAGCTCGGCAAAGATGTTGTTTTGGTAACTCCCGTAGCGGCGATACCGACAATAAATGGATGTTTTGCTGTGGCCTCCAGACCCCCAAAATATGCAGTTAAAAATGGAAAAGTAGTGGACAAAAAATGGATAATCCGAGCGCCAAAAAACCAGCCCATCATTATTTTTTTGATGATTAATGAAAATGGTTTTACCACCTACAGCGGTTCCGTACGCATCTGGAAAAATAATAAGCCAATCAAAACACAGGTAGAAGGCCCCGAAGAAACACTGGAGTTTGGCTGGTATTATCTACTGGACTCAAAAAAACCGCCCAAATACAGATGCAATGGCTACTCGCCAAAAAATGGTTATTTGCCGACAAATAAATAGCCCAAAGTATAAATATTGTACTGATTGGGCTGGCAAAAAACTCTCCGGCCCAATCTCTATAGTTGTTAAATAATTTGACTATTATAGAGAGCTGGAGAGTAAATAAAACATCTCGTGTAATTATACGAGATGTTTTATTTATTGTTTATCTTGTCCTTTATAATGTTCCAATAGCGCGAGTCCCCTCTTGCTTCTTTCACCCAATACCACCACTCTACTCCCCACAAATACGCTCTGGGTACTCCAATACGTTCAGCGTAATCTAAGTGTTTTTTTAATCTTTCCGGATTCATTGTTTGCTCTTGTATTTCAAGCGGCGTGTCATTTGGATCCCCGCTTGTAAACCAAGGTTCTGCCTGAAGCTCTGACACAAACATCTTGTCTAAATCCTGACCCCAAATTTTTGCTTTGTAACGATACACAGCAGGCGGAAGCCAATCATATGTAAAAATATTTCCGTTTGATTTTCTTATAACCCTATATAATGTCGTGCCAAAATAATCTGTCATATTTATTGCCTTTCGCCATGTGCTCAATTCCCCGCTATCGGTAATTATTATTTTATGGCTCAAATCTAATTCCCGCACCAGCTTAATTTCATCTTCAACAAACTCCTCATTAAAATAGTCACACTCTCCAAAACGAAATTTAATAAAAGGTTCGTTTTCCACCTGCCAAAACTCAAGAGATTCATTATCTCTGTATCCTTCAACCACGCTTTGTACATAATTTAATAAATAACCCTTGGTTTGTTCTTCTGTTTCATCCAGCCATTGTGGCATATTACACTCCGGCCAGCGCGGGGATTTCTGCCCAACCACCAACACAACTTTTGTGTTGTGTTTTTTTGCCTCATCCATCATCCAATCAACATTAGAAAAATTCTGTTCGTCCTTTTTCTCTTCAACCTCATTCCACATAGCGGCAATTCGTATATATTTTGGTTTTAACTCCTCCAACATATCCAGATACACATCTTTCCAATCAAGCCCCAAAGACTCCGCGTGATATTGATTGAAGCTTATGCCGTACTCAACCTGATAGGTTTTTTTGCTGGAAAACCAAAGCGCGCCATAAATAAGGGCTAAAATAACTAAGATCAGTAAAAAATATTTCATACATGCTTATGATACGAATTACAAATTATATGCGAATGTTGCGAATTATGCTAATTGTTAAATGATTTATTCGCATAATTTGCATCATTCGCATAGAGATTCGTATCATTCGTATAAAGTTAGATAACAAATAAAGCAGACCCAAATACAACCAATATAATAGCTATCATCTCAACGACAAATTCTCGTTTTGTAAAGTATTCTTTGAATAATTTTGGCGCAAATAAAGTAAACATATATATAATAATGAAAACCAATACAAATTGTAACCCGCTTAAAGCCACCGCCAATGACACACTGCCCACCGAAGCAGAGTATTGAATCAAAACTACAGCTAATACACCCAATATTTTGTTAGAAATTACCAACAAAGCTGTGTGCTTTTTTTTCTCTTTCTTCGCATTTTGTTGTCTTTTTTTAAATGTCCTTCTTACTGACGGATACATAAGAGTAAACAATCCCACCAAGCCAACAAATGCTCTAGTCCAAACAAATCCGGTTATAAATGGGTACAATTCATACAGATACTTTGCGCTCACATGCGAAATAGCAAATAAAAACCCGGAAACTGCCGCCCACACAAAACCAATATGGAAACCGTCATTTTTTCTGCTTTTTTCAAAAGATAAAAGAAGCGAGGCAAAAACAAGCACAGCTATGCCAACTATCTGTAATTGACTTAATTTTTCACCCAAGAAATATGAAGATAAAGAATATGTCGCTATAGTAACTATAGCACCATTAAACGGACTTATGTGGCTTGCCTCGCCTTTTCTCATTGCAATAAAAAGCGCCCAAAGTCCAAATCCAAATGTTATTCCGGAGAAAATCGCCCAAATCCAGTCAATCCCCCTCAAAAATTCAACGCCAAGAGGCCATGCCAACAAAGCGCCAAACATAAAAATCGTGGAGTAAAAAGTATAAACAATCGGTTTTGATACCGATTTTGTTAAAATAAATTTATCAAGAATTACTACTGTCGCAAGTAGAAAATATCCCGTAAATGCTGCTATAAACCACATACTTTAAATTATGAATTAAGAATGCGGAATGCAGAATTACTTTGAAACATATCAATGTAAAACTTGTAATTCATTCTGAATTCTGAATTCATCATTCTGCATTCTGCATTTATATGAAGTGTATATCCTCAATTTCGCTCCTCTTTCCCCTTAATACTATGTCCTCTATATGAAATACTCCATTTCTGGGTGCGTCCATAAAACCCTCCATAGCTGCCTGCGCAAGCCATCCGGATTTGAGCCAATCAAACAGCCATTGATGCGTATAGCGCGGGTCTTCTTGTTCAAATCCGGCGCCAATCTGATGCAGCCAAGCCTTGTTGAATTCTTCTTGAGATCCAATTGTAGGCGCCATTATAATCGGGATGCCAAGCCCCGCGTAAAATGAAAGCTCACTGGGCTTCGTCCATAATATATCCGTATCAAGTAAAATTTCATTAAATTTTTTAAAATATTCATGCTTGGTATTGGCGTATACAATGCTTACATGACCACCATGATTCTGATTTAAATGCAGACGGCGAACTTCTTTTTCATAATAATTGTAAACATCCTGCCTTGAACCGGCCACCAAATTAAGCCGGACGCGTCCTTTGTCAATATGGTCATGCAAACTATCTAAAATTTGAATCCCAATATTACGCTGCGCTCCGGCCCCGCCAACCGCAAAAGTAATAGTCAAAGGATGCTCGCTCTTTTCTATGTCACATTTTCTTTTGCCCAAACGATAATTTAATGTTCTTTGATATTTTTTTACATATTTTCTCTCCGGGTCCAAACGTCTAATCCTACAGTCTAAACTATCTTTTAAAATGCCCAAATTTGTACCTAAATTTTCTTTTGGCAAAGGAAATCCAGTTACATAAATATTGTTCTTCTTTATACCGTATAGAATTAATCTTTCACGCACGCGCTTGTTTGGAGCACAATATTTTATTCTACTTTCGTGTGGATTAATAGGAACCCAAGCGCGGCTAATGTCTGTATCAGTACACAAACAATATATGTCTCCTTTATAATCATGCTCTTCCGCAAAAAAAGCCACCGCAAAAAAAGACGTAATAATTGGCAATGGTCTTTTGTTAAGCCTCGCAATTAAATCCTTTCCCCACCCTCTATGGATCATTGCATACTGTTGCCTTACCTGATAAGTAGGACGAGAGAGATCGCGTCTTGGATAAAACGGTTCAATTTTCTGGATATTGTCCATTATCCCAAAGATTATCCTTCCAATAATAGGCAATTTTACCATTCTGGAAATTGTCTCATAAATCGATCGACCACCCTCCCAGCGCCTCCTATCACTACGAGGTATGCCAGGATAATTATTGGCTGTAATTATTCTAGTATCAGAAGAACCAATACCCGGCATACAAGCCGCGATATCTTTCAACGGATAAGTTGCTCTCTGGTGCCCATAACCCATATCAACAGTTATGACATAGGCTTCTTTAAAAATTTTTGGCTTATTTTTTTTGACAGGCATACAGTAATAGATTATTTAGAATAGTTAGAATAATTAGATTATTTAGACAATTTATAATCTAATTTTAGATTATACCTAACTAATCAATAAATCCATAAATCAATAAAACAAATTGATTGATTATTTGGTTGATTTGTTAATTTGATTATATTTAGTATATCATAAAAATAATTAATTAAAAAATCTCCAACCCAAATGCCAGAGATTTTTTATTTTGTATTAATAACATTTTTTCTAATAATATTTACACCTCAACCACCTGTTCTTTGAACCTCAACCGAAAGATATACCATACCGCCAAGAGCAATACCCCCATAGAAATTATGGTTGTTTGAAGATTAAGATGATTATAAACCATAACCCAAAAATTTCTCCTAACAACGAATCTTCGTACAGAGCTTATAGGTGTTTTAACCTTGGACCCCTCGTCAACTGATACTGCAAATATTGTATGCTCGCCCGGATGAAGGGCTACGTCTTCTTGCGAGTGTTCAATCGCCCAACGACCATTGCTATCGCTTTTTGTAGTATACACCAAGGTTTGTTCACTATTTATATAAACCACTACAGTAGTGTTAGGCAAAGCTGTACCGGAAAAATTAAAATTATTGCCTGCAACCTCGGTCACGACCGAGCTTATCTCAGGAACCGGCAACTCTGGAATTTCAACCGCTTCAATTATCCCCGGCTCAATCTCTACCACCGGAGTTATTGCCTCAACAATTGGCTCGGTCACTATAGGTACGACTACCGTAGGCAATATAGGGGCAGATGGTTGAGCTGGAATCTCTACCACCTCCGCTAGAGATCTCCCCACTTCTGCTTGCGAAGTTGAAATAGTAATATTAGTAGAATCGCTTTCGTTGCCAGCGGTATCAACCGCGCTAGCTGATATCTCAACTGTTTCTCCTACCCCCACAATCCCTTTTGGTATTATAATTTCCCAAGTTCCGTCGCTATTAGAATTAGTATTAAATGGAAAACCGCCAAAAATTATCTTTATTAAATTTTGCGGTTCGGCAGTACCGGTTATTGTTGGAGAGGTGCTTATCTCTTCCTCGCCTTCCTTTGGAAATAAAATTACCGGCGCAGGCGGAGGAGTTAAATCTACTGTGAAAACTACGCTGTTTGAAAATATACTCACATTGTTGCCTGCGTCTTTTGCCGCCACTTTGATAGAATGCGGCCCTTCTATAAATTCAAAACTCTGACCAAATTTTCCACTATCATCTGCAAGTGAATTTAAATTTACTACAAAAACATCATTATCATATAACGCAATAATTGACCTAGGTTCAGACAAGCCTGACACCGCAAGCAAAGAATTATTTGTCGGGGAAACAATTTGATTTAAAATTGGCTTATCCGGTGGAGTATTATCTGGCATAAAAATTTCCAAAGGCGCGCCGCCGCCACCGCCAGAAGGAGGCGGAGTGCTTGGGGCTGGCGTGGTTGTATCTAAACTAAAATCAGATGACTCTACATTTAAACCTTGATTGTAGTAGTTATCTCTGGCGCGGACTCTTACTCTAATGTCACCTTGCTCTTGCCCGCCAAAGTCTGTACCGGCTTCCCAATTAATAGTTTTACCACTGCCTGCACTAACACTAGCTCCCACGTCTCCGCTGGTTGTGCTTGTAGATACATTCCAAGTGGCGCCGGAATCCTCCGAAACATCCACTTCTATAAATAACCCTGTTGGTGTATCATCTGCCAAATCGTAAGAAATGGAAACATTTGACGAACCAACAGTTTGTGCTGCCGAAACATTTGACACAACCGGTAAAACAAAATCAACAATAAATGCGCTAGAAGACGCATAACCCCCATCTGCCGTTCCATCATTGCCTCTCAACCTCACGTACACAGAATCATCATAAACAAGACCCAAGTCAGTAAACGTATCCCACACAAAAACATGAGCCGTGCCAGACGCAGAGGCGGCCAAACTCGACACTCCTTCGTGTAGTGAGTCACCTGTGGCAGCGGTCATACTGGCTTCTTCGCCGCCAAACGCACCTGTTAGAGAATATTCATAAGAGGACAAACTTGAGGTGTCGCCATTGTCGTCTGCCAAATCATAACTAATATCCACCAACCCAGCTTCTGTCGTTCTTTGGGCTCCGGATAAATTTAAAACATCCGGCAGATCATTCAATGTATATCCAACATCAATATTATCCAAAGTTATTAACTGGAGACCATCGCTTGATAAAAATGCTTTCCACATTAATTGCTCACTAGCAAGTGAAAAGCTGCCAATATTAGTGTTCACTGTACTGGCTGCATTATAATCTGTTGCCCCGGCAGTAGTCCAAATAGAGCCATTCCAATACTGCCACGTTGCCCCATTGTCATCGGACAATTGATAGTAAATTTCTCCACCGTTTTTTGTTGCGGTTTCTGTAAAACTATCCCAGCTGGATATTGGAGAAACTGCCAAAGAACTGGTTGGCGTTATTGTTGGCGAATCACTTGGATACCCTGTGACAATTTCTACAGTTATAATACGACCACTACCACTGGGATCTCTATAAACAACAGCATAATAATCGCCAGAAATAGGAATCATAGTTGTATCAGATCCACCAACCGTATCAAATTCAAATAAATCCAGCGTAGTCGTGGTAATTGCGCCAGCAGTTGAGACTCTCACTGTTTGCAAAAAACCATCGCCAGCATCTCCTTCGTAAGCAATCGCATAAATATTATTTCCTATTGATTGAACACTTGGAGTTACGGCCCTGTTAACATCATACTCAAAAGAATCAACAACCGTATTTGTTATCACGCCAGCGCTTGAAACTTCTATTGTTGCGACAAATCCATCCACACCGACTCCACTATAAGCTATCCCATAGATATCGCCGGAAATAGCAAAGATATACGGATCATCTCCCATAGTCGCATCAAACTCCAAAACATCGATTGCTGTAGTGTTTATAGCACCGGCAGTTGATATTTCTAATGTTGTTACATACCCGTCCGACCCCTCCCCACTATAAGCAATGGCATAAATATTTCCGGAAATATTTATAATATCAGGATTCACCCCCCTTATAACATCATATTCAAAAGAATCGACGACCACATCCGTTATAGCGCCGGCAGTTGAGATTTCTACTGTTGCGATATAACCATCAGCCGCATCCCCTTGATAAACTACTGCAAATATATCACCGGAGATATGAATCATTTCTGCATCACCGCCAAAGATAACATCATATTCCAAAGTATCGATAATAGAATGAGTAATTGTACCATCGGTAGCTATACTCAATGTAATTATGAACCCATCACTGCCGACTCCTGAGTAAACAATAGCATACACATCGCCGGAAATATGAATAATGTCAGGAGTTGCCCCGTTTGCTCCTTCAAACTCATAGGTATCAATGACCGCATCGCCAATCTGTCCATCTGTCCCCACTTGCATAGTTGTGACAAAACCATCGCCAGCGGCGCCGGTGTAAGCTACGGCATAAATATTGCCGGCAATATTTATGACTGAGGCGTCCGCGGAATTTGTAGCATCAAACGTCAAACTATCCACAACGGGATCTGTTATCTGTCCATTAGATAATTTTAGTTGGGCCATGCCACCGGTTACCTCTATTTTTGCAGTATCATAAGTATAATTACTAGGGATATCAAAAGCCCAGCCCTCACTGGCTGCCAAAAGTATATTTCCACTCAGCAAGAGAAAAGATGCCCAAAAAACAAAAAATAATTTTGCCAAAAATGCTACTGCTACCCCAAAAAAAGTAACCAGACTTATTTTTCTTCTCATCACATATGTGTGAATCGGAGAAGTAATCCTCTCGTGCGCCGGAAAGACAAAACCCTTCTCTTGGAGCTTGTTGGGCGACACCGACAAATACATTGGAATGGAAACAGCCGCAAAAACCAACTCAACCACCATCAAAAACAAAGCATAATGCAATGTTTTAAATACACCAGTCTCTTTGGCTACCTTCTGCCTAAGTTTATGAGTAAACCCGGCAAATCTGAAAAATAAATCCAACCACCTTTTTGTCATACTAAATTGTTAAAAAGGTTAAAAATAAACCTATAGAAACAAAAATTATAACCGCCCAATTTATTGCTAAATCCATATTTTCAAAAATACTCTCTAATCCACTGTCCCTTATCCTAAAATATTGCTTGGCTGAAGAATGACTCCGGGTGCCTGTCTCCGAATCGTAGACAAATGCAAAAACAGAATGTATGCCCTCTTTTAATTTATAATCAGTCTGCAAATGTTCCGCCCTCCACTTGCCACCACTATCTATCTCGACAGAATACATTAGCGTTTTATCCTCGACGAGAAATATTACAGCCGTCTGTCCAGGAGTGCCTGTCCCATATATCAAATATTTGTCCGAACTATCTCTCTCTATTGCTTCAATTTTAGGCACTCCCAAAGAGCTTACAATCTCAGCCGTCTGAATTCTTGTATCCTGTGTTATCAATTCTTGTCTATCAATTTCAATAGGTTCTAAATCTGAAACAGAATATAGCTGCAATGGTCCATACACAACCGGAGGCAGTACTATAAACAACAATTTAATAAACCAAATAACAAAAATAACGCCGACACCGCTAAGAGTAAGAATTCGCCTCACTTTATAATCAGTTTTTATTTTTTCGTATCCGCCGTTATCTCCAAAAAAAGCCAATACCCCAGATGTTTTCATTCCTAGATACAGGGGCAAAGATAAAACGGTAAGAAACAATTCCAGCAAAATTAAACCAAATATATCTACGAAGATCCGTATACCTACTCCGCCCAATAACTTATGCTTTTTGGCATATATTCTGTTTGTCAAAAGCAAAATAAAATTTAACCATCTCTCCTTCATATAGACCCAAGGTAAATTAATTTAAAAAATTAAGGCTTTAAACTCAAAATAGATTCTATTTTGTCAGCCAAAACAGAGAGTTCGGTATTTGATTTGATAAAATAATCCTTCACTTTCAACTTTTTCGCCCGGTTTACATCGTCCTCATCGCCAAGATTTGACAATACAATGACCGGAATATCTTTTATCTTGGGGTCAGCCTGCAAATTTTTTAAAACTGCAAACCCATCCATTTTTGGCAAAAGCAAATCCAAAATAATAATATCCGGCCCCACTCTTTGTACCATCTTGAGTCCGCTCTCCCCGTCGGTAGCTGATGCAATCGTATATTTAAGTTTGTGAAAAAAAAGATACATTGCCCTTAATAAGACCTCATCATCCTCTATAATCATTAGAATAGGTTTTTTATCAATTGCCATAATTTATTTTACCACTTTATACTGCGCAAATTTTAATATTTTTTTTAATTTTGTATTTGCCTTTATAAAATACTCATCTGCCCCCAACACCTTGGCGGATTTCACATCTGCCTCGCCATCTAAATTTGAAATAACCACAACCGGGATATCTTTTGTGTCCTTATCGTTTTTTAACTGTTTCAAAACACCAAAACCATCAAGCCCCGGAATGATTAAATCCAATAAAATAATATCCGGTTTTTGTTTTTTTGCTATATCCAGCACATCAAGGCCGTTCTCCACACCAATAACCTTAAAGCCATTTTCTGCAAAAGTCTTGGTTAGCACACCCGACAGCAGCGCGTCATCCTCCACAATCAACGCTTTATACCCCTTATTTTTTCTAAATATCATAAAAAACTTTGTATAAAACAGGCATATAAATTATACTACTTATAAAAGTATAAAACAAGAAAGGCAAAAGAAATGCCTCCTAACTTATCTTTTTACTACATTTAATTATATCACAAAAACACTAAAAAAACTAAAACTACCATATATAGGTAGTCTTTATTCATACAAATCCCAAACAATTCACCTGAATCTAATTTTCTTAATTTTTTTAGTTACTATTTCCTTCATAATCTGCCACCTAGACCGGGCTTTTTTAAACAAAATACGGCCAATCCTTACCCCCAAATAAAGAAATAGAGGGTAAGTCAAAAATATTGCAAATGCCAATATATTCATTGGATCTCTTACATTCATATAGGTAGGGGTCGTAAACTTAAAAAACGGCTCCAATCCGAACACCTCGACACCCGAATTCCACATAAAATTATTCCCGCTGCCATATGCTCCAAGCGCAGAAACATTAAGAAAATCAAGATACAACGCGCCAGCTATTGCCCAAAAAATAAAAATCGCCAATATAAACAAAGACCACGCTATGTATTTTTTGAATTTAGGAAATCTCTTGTTGAGAAATTTTACAGAAAGAAAAACAACCAAAAGACCAACCGCTACCAAAAGAAAGGGATCTATAATAAAACTATAAAATTTGTTACTTAAAAACGGAAAAGATTTTTTTGTGTTGTTCATTTTGAATTACGTATTGTTATCCAGCCTTCTTTTTCAAACCAATCAATTGTATCTTTGAAGCCGGCCTTGGTGTCTGGGTAAATAAATTTATATCCTAATTTTTTTATTTTGGAATTATCCATCACATAATCATCCGCCAAATATTTTACAAACCCCTTTTCAATATTGGAATCCCTCTTTATCACCTCCCCCAACAATTCCAGCATCTCGGCAAAAAAATAAATCAAAAACATTGGAATTGAAAAAGTATATAATTTTTTATTTAATAATTTTGAGGCATACAACAAAAGCTCTTTTTTGGTATATACTGAACTTTTGTCATCATTGACATTGTACATTTGTCCGATTGTTTTCTTTTTTCCAGACAAAAAATAAGCCGCATTTACTATATCCTGCACATGAACCAATGCTCCCTTTACATCTTTTTTTCCCGGTATGGCAAAAAACTGCACGTCGCTCATCAAAAAAATAAGCGGCGATACCCCGCTTTTGCTTCGGGGACCATAAATTGCCGCCGGTCTAATAATAGTTACCGGCAAGCCTTTTTTTTTGTAAAAATCCATAGCCAGTCTGTCTTGAAGAGCTTTGGATTTTTCATATTTTCCAAGCGGAGAAAAAAACTTAGTTTCATCAGCCGCGCTTTTTCCTGTCTTTCCATAAACAGTCTCCGAACTCCAAACAATCATATGTTCAATGCCGGAATCCAAAGCAACCTCGCAAATATTCTTTGTGCCCATAACATTTACGTTATAAAGCAGTTCCCATGGTACTCTAAATTTGAGAATCGCGGCTGTGTGAAATACTTTTCCCACTCCTTCAAACAAAGGCGGCAGTTCTTCTTTTTTTGTAACATCTGCCGGGACAAATTCAACATTTTTTGATTTGTTTAAATATTTAGAATCTGCGGTTTCCAGATCTGTTGCCCTCACTTTGTAACCCTTGGCCACCAAAAGATCCACCATATGAGATCCAACAAATCCACAAGCCCCGGTTACCAAAGCTATTTTTTTTGGATTACTCTTCATAAACAAATTATTTTTATTAATACAGACATAATGTTATTTACTTAGACAAGACCCCGCTTTTATAATATCAAGAACGCCAGGCAATTCACCGCTTTCTATTTCTTTGACCCTATCTACCCCCAATTTCTCAACAAAACACTCCTCCATTTCTTTTGTAATACCGGTGGGAGCCATAGCTGGGTCAATCCCCGCTGATTCCAATAATTTTTTCTGTTCCGGACTCAAATTTATACCGGCGCTTTCAAAACTACCTTTCACACTATCTTTTGGCATGCTTAATTCTGATCCAGGCATAGTTCCCAATATAGACAAAGATGATCTTATTCCAAACGGGTCCACGATAAAAATATATACGCCAAGACATATTATAATAAAAAATATAACACCAAGCGTTACAAAAAACCTATTTATAATTTTTAATAAAATTCTCATACAAAATATAACTAATAATTAGTTTATCACATCTGACATCATTACTCAACAAATACCAAAAACAACATCTTTATTTTTACTGTGATTAATTTTGCCGCCACAAGCAACGACAAAATTATTTAACATCTTTTTTAATTCTTTGTCCGATAGTTTAGAAAAAGCTTGCGCAATATCATCGGAAGCGGAACGGAATTCTTTATCTTTTTTCAAAATTTCCGGATGTATCTGAAAAGCTCGTTCATTATACCCCAATAAATGAACGCCTGAAAATCTTCTAACTCGGGACAATGCCACATATCCCTGGCCATACTCAAAAACACTGCTCAAATCCATTGTCGCCTCGTCCAGACTCATGCCTTGACTCTTGTGCACGGTAATCGCCCACGCCAACCTCAATGGTATTTGTTCAATTGTTGCCAATGTCTGGTCATTTTCTTTTAAAACCCATTCAAGCGGCTCCGCCTCAATCCTATTTCCATCGCGCGTCCTGATTACAGGGTTACCGCTTGGACGGACAAAATCCTCCACTATCCCAAGCGTCCCATTTACAAATCCCTGCGGTAAATTATTTTTTGTAAACATTACTGCCGAACCTTTTTTGAGTTGAAGATTCTCCGGAGAAAGACATCCCTTTTTTAATGATTCAACCAAGGCCTTTGGTCCGCGCGTTGACATAGAAAAAGATTCCGGCTTGCCTGGCATCCGCGCGAGCGCTTCGGCATTAACACGGTCAACATCCAAATTATGCGAATAAAGTTTGGGCGCGTCCACTGGAGCTTGTTCATATTCAATTTTGCGCGCTTCAATGCGAGCCAAATGTTTTTTGCTAAAAGAATTTCCACGAATAGCGCCAAGCAAATCCAAAAATTCGCTATCATCTTGGCGATACTGCTGGGTCAAATAACAAACCAACGGACAAAGCCTGTTCCAAGCAGAAGACTCATAAGCAAAAAGTTTAGGTTTGGATTCAAGCAATTGAGCCTGATTATCAACCACAACTTCTCTTTTTACTACTGGCGGTAATTGAAAAAAATCCCCTACCAAAATAATCTGCAAGCCGCCAAACGGCTCCGGACTTCTTTTTATTTCTCTAATTACAGCCTCCACCATAGAAAATGTCTCTGATCCAAGCATTGAAATTTCGTCTATAATCAACACCTTTGCTTTGCTCACTCGCTTCACCACGCGCTCGTTGGAGGAAATCCTATCTATTACGTATCTATCCAGCTTGGAGGCAATGCCAATTCCGCTCCAAGAATGTATTGTTCTCCCGCCAATATGCGTGGCGGCAATGCCGGTAGATGCTGTTACAGAATGTTCAATTCCACATTCACGCAAATAAGCGGTGTATTCATTAATTGTATGCGTCTTGCCGGAACCCGGTTCGCCTGTCAAAAATACATTAGCGCCTGTTTTGAGAATAGCAAGCGCTTGTGATTGTTGCATAAAATTTAATTTTAAACGTGTCCATATCTTACATCAAGCAACCTGAAAAATCAAAAAATTGCTTATAAAAAAATCCCACGCAGATAACTCCACGCGGGGATTTTGGTTTATACGATTGATTAACCGTAATTAAATAGTTTTTGCTTTTGTCAAAAGCTGCCAAAGACGCAGGAGTTGATCCTCTTCACCAGTCATCGGTACAAAAGGCATGCCTTCCACGTATGGTCCTAATTCACGGAGCGTAACACCTGTTCCATCCAAATCCAGGTAAGCCTCACCACTCGCCCCATGCATAACGCCAAAAGATCCTTGTTCGGTATCTACTCTGTCATACTTAACCTGATCACACATTTTTTCATACATTTCCTTATCACTATCTTCCAAAACACCATCAACCAACATCATCCAATCTCGCATATGTTGCGGAAGTTTGTTTGATGTTATATGCACATCTTTAAACCCCGCGCCTTCAAACATGTCCTTCATTAATTCTTTCATTTGTACATTTTGTTGAGCTAAGCACTCTTCCCGATATTGACGGAAACAGCTGCCATGGTAAAAACGGTATGTATGCACTTGCGTGCTATCATTTGGCTGCACTACATAATCCAAGCTAATTGTAACATCTTTGGTTTCTTCGTCTCGCCAACCACGCTGACACTCCCGTCTATCTGGCACGTTAGTATCAACCCATTTTGGATTTTTTATGGCAAGTTTATAAAAATCACGCATTGCATCTGTCCGCTCCAAAACTTCTTGTTGCGCCTCGCGAAGAGTTTTACCAACAAAAGGTGAAAGGTCAATTTCCTCGAAACCGCCTTCATTATCAATATCATGACAATTATCAAGCGTCCAACCACCCCCGCAACCCGCGCATACAAAGCGAGGATTTGGAAGTGGAAATGGAAGTGAAGCGCCTTGTACGCTCTCATAAATACGCAATCGCTCATCACCAATGCGAGGTTTGACTTCGCTGATAAAAAATTCTTCAAACTCACCCATCGTCATAACGGATGGCATCGCTTTGCGATCTTCATCAGTAAATATTTCACGGTTAAGACGCATACAACGCCCATAACTATCCGTACAATATCTACCCAAAACTACAAAGGTTGTAAGTTTTCCCCGCCCATCCAATTGGCTCCGCACAAACATCATCTCATAAAAATCTTTATAAGAATTGAGTTTTTCTTCTACTTTATCTTTTAGATTAAAGAGCATTTTCTCTCCTTTGTTTGATTTACAAAAAACCTATCACGCGCTATTTAATCACAGTAGATATAAATTGTCAATTATAAAAACAATCTCGCAACCCTTAATTCTTCATAAGAAAACTCATCACCTAGGATTTCTTTGACCGGATATAGCGCCGTTCCTCCTGATTTATAAAACGCTTTTACTATTTTTTTGAATTTATCGGCCGGTGGATGCAAGTGAGCAATGTTTAGTTTTTGACCGGCCATTATAAGCTTTTCCGCGTGGCTTATAATGGTCGACTCCGCAAGACCGCGTTGTTTTGCGATATCCGCAAAACAAAGCCCCTTCTCCAAAAGCTCTTTAGTTTCATTATATGTTGAACCGCCGCGTTTTATATTTCGCTCCTTTGCCGATGTTCTTCTGGTCGGAATTATTTTTTCCTCCAAATTATTCACCTCGCAATACTGACGAATTAGGGGCAAAAATATTTCTCCAAATTGCTCTAATTTTTGCGCGCCAACACCGGAAATTTTAGAAAAGCCTTCCAAGTCTTGCGGCAAATAATATGACATCTCTTGCAATGCCCTATCGCCAAAAATCATAAAAGGCGGGATACTTTTTTCATCAGCAATCCTTTTGCGCAATGCGCGCAGCTCGCCAAACAATTCCCCCTCATATTCCAACTCCTGTGCGCTTTTTGGTTTATTTGCATCCATAGTGCTAAAAATCTTTGGAAGTATAATACTTTCGCGATTATTCAAAAATATTTTACCCCTATCACTTACACGAAGAGTCGGGTATTCTCCTCCATTTTTTTCAAGCAATCCCTTTGCAATAAGCAAGCGAACAATACCGCGCAACTCATCTTTTTTGAAATCTTTTACAATTCCAAAAACAGACAAACTTTCATGCCCGCGATCATAGATGACCTGCAAACGCGCGCCCCTCAAAACATCAACCACATAATTTCCGCCAAATCTCTCCTCTGTCTTAATTACAGCCGAGAGAATTTTCTGTACAACTTCTGTGGCATCAAATTCTTCTTTCGGGGCAATACAATTATCACATCCATTGCAATTATCCTTATCCCATTTTTCTCCAAAATACTCAAGCACATGCTTTCGACGACACGAACCCAGTTCACAAAAATTAACCATTTGTGATAATTTCTCGCGGGCATGCGCGCGTTCACTCTCATTCTCAATTCTGTTTATAAAAAAGTCTTGTTTAAACTTATCGCCATAAGAATAAAACATCACGCATTCACTTGGCAGACCGTCACGGCCGGCTCGTCCGGTCTCTTGATAATATCCCTCCAATGTCTTTGGTAAATTTGCGTGTACAATAAGCCGAACATCCGGCTTGTTAATCCCCATGCCAAAGGCTATTGTTGCCACAATAATTGACACTTGATCACAAATAAATTTTTCCTGCGTCTGTTTGCGTATTTTTGCATCCAACCCCGCGTGATATGGCAGAGCATCAAACCCTTCCGCCTGCAAATCGGCCGCCAATTTTTCTGTATTTTTTCTAGAAAAACAATAAACAATTATCGGCTTTCCTTTGTATTTTTCAATCAACTCGCACAACCGATTGAACAATCCATTTTTTGGCTCTATATAATAACTAAGATTTCCACGATTAAAGCTTGAAATGAATTGTTTTGCATTTTTCAAATTAAGCTGCTCTATAATATCCTCTTTTACTTTTTCTGTAGCCGTGGCGGTAAGGGCAATAAGCGGGACATTTGGAAACTGTTCGCGCAATTTTCGCAAATTACGATAATCAGGACGAAAATCATGCCCCCATTCAGAAATACAATGAGCCTCGTCAATTGCAATGAGGCTAATATTTAAATATTTTAAAAAATTTTGAAAAGACTGCGTAGCTAGCCGCTCCGGAGCAATATAGAGAATTTTTATTTCACCTCGGCTAGCTTGCATTTGCACTTTTTGCTGCTCCTCATACGAAAAAGTGCTATTTAGACAAGCGGCTGGAATGCCATTTACTTGCAGCGCATCCACTTGGTCCTTCATAAGCGCTATAAGGGGAGAAATAACAAGAGTAATCCCTTTAAACCTCAAGGCCGGAAGCTGATAACACAAAGACTTTCCCCCGCCTGTGAGCATGAGGACAAAAGCATCTTTCCCGGAGAGTACAGTATTTATAATATCCTCCTGCAAGGGGAGGAATTGATCATAACCAAAATGAGTTTTTAAAGCCTCAAGCATAGTATGTATAAGATATAGTTTTTATAATTTACACTAATCCGCGATTAAATTCAACCGGAAAAATACAGACTATTTCTTATATACTAATTTAGATGCCAAATAAAATAATTGAGCGCGGTTGCCAAGCTTACCCAAAGCAAATAAGGAATTAAAAGATAGGACGAAGTTTTTTTTATTTTCCAAAATCTAACTATCAACACAACAATAAACAGCCAAATAATAATGATATCCACCAATGCCAATCCCGGATTTCTTAAACCAAAAAATATTGGCGTCCAAATAGCATTAAAAAATAAATGCACCCAGAACAACCAAAAATCCTTTGTTTTACCAACTTCCTGCCAAACCAAGTAAATACTTATGCCCATCAAAAAATACAACGACACCCACATTGGCCCAAATAACCAGTTTGGCGGAGAAAAAGATGGCTTTATTAATACCGCATACCAACCTGTTACAGCCGGAACTGTAAAAACAGACCCAGCCAATCCAGTCAATTGAGGCAAAACAAGTGATACAGCCAATCGTTTATAATTCATATGATTAAATTATATCAAAAAA
>Ga0210057_1001169_pt1 | contig 40655 bp, 42 predicted proteins | sample CryGeyCG2114_010_2_FD_183968 | JGI IMG/M metagenome (GOLD analysis project Ga0210057, IMG submission 183968) | Groundwater microbial communities from aquifer - Crystal Geyser CG10_big_fil_rev_8/21/14_0.10 (SPAdes) (version 2) | ecosystem: Environmental > Aquatic > Deep subsurface > Groundwater ... | reverse complement strand
CGCTTCCGCTATTTACTGGTCGATGAGTATCAAGATACCAACGCTATCCAATACGAGTTGGCGACGATGCTCGCCGCCCCGGCCAATAATCTCTCGGTGGTCGGCGACGTGGACCAATCGATTTACTCTTGGCGCGGCGCCGACTTTGAGAATTTATTGCGCTTTGAGAAAGATTTCCCCGGCGCCAAAGTGGTGCTCTTGGAAGAGAATTATCGCTCCACCCAAACCATCCTCACTGCCGCCAATCAAGTGATTGAGAAGAATAAGAACCGCCATGACAAGAAGCTGTTTACTAAAAATCGGGCCGGCGAGCTAATTACTCTCGCCACCAGTCTCTCCGAGATTGCCGAGGCTGATTATATTGCCACCACTGCCAAAAATCTAATTAAAAACGGCGCCAAACCGGACGAGATTGCTGTTTTATACCGGGCCAACTTCCAATCCCGGGCGCTCGAGGAGGGGATGCTCCGGCACAATGTGCCCTACCAAGTGCTGGGCACGCGCTTTTTTGAGCGCAAGGAAGTTAAAGACTTAATGGCCTATCTTAAAGCGGCGCTTAACGCGGCAGATTACGCCTCGCTCGTCCGTGCCAGTGGCGCGCCCGCGCGCGGTATCGGCAAAGTGACATTGGCCAAAATTGCCGCTGGTGAACGCGCGAGTTTAACCGGCGCCACCGCGAGCAAAGTAACCGAATTGTATCAAGCGCTGGATAAAATCAAGCTTGCTATCGAAACCAAATCAACCAGCGAAGCGGTTAAACTTGCCCTGCAAATTTCCGGCTTGGAGAGCAAGTTAAAAAAAGGGAGCGAGGAAGAAGTGGAGAGATATGAGAACCTCCGCGAGCTGGTAACCCTCGCGACCAAATACGATCACCTGCCGGCGCCCGAGGGCATCATCGCTCTTTTGGAGGAAGTGGCGCTCTCAAGCGAGCAAGACTCACTCAATGAGAAGAAGGAGGGAGTCAAACTAATGACCGTCCACGCCGCCAAGGGTTTGGAATTTGATTATGTTTTTATCACCGGCTTGGAGCAAGACCTCTTCCCGCACGCCGGCTTTAACCCGTCGACAGGCCGGGCCGGCGAGAAAGATCGCGATGAGGAAGAGGAACGACGGCTCTTTTATGTCGCCATCACCCGCGCCCGGCACAAAGTCTATCTCACTTACGCCCAAACTCGCGCCCTCTACGGCAGTCGGAGCGTCACCGTGCCGTCCGAATTCATCTTCGACATTGCCGATGACTTGATTGAAGCCACCGAGCACCACTCTGAAGATTTACCTAATGGCGGTAAATCATATTTACCTGATGTATTTATTTAATCCGAATCCCAATGCTTGCCCGACGAAGCCTTGGCGTAGGCGGGGTGGCAAAAGTTACCTCCCCGACATCTTTTTTATCGTCCCGAGGCTAAGCCTCGGGACGAGGTTAAATCAACTCCTGCAATTATTTACTACCATACTCCAAGCCCAAGCCCAACAAGTACGTTAATTTACAACACTTTCCGCCCCGAGGCTTAGCCTCGGGGCAAAATATGATATTATTGATACATGTCTAGAAAAATTTCCCTGGCACCAGATGAATTTTACCACCTCTATAATCGCGGAACAGATAAGCGAATAATATTTAACAACAATCGTGATCGAGATAGATTTATATACCTGCTTTATCTTAGTAATGGAACTAGACCTTTTCACTTTAATGAATTAAAGCCGGATACTATATTTTCTTTTGATAAAGGAGGTGACCTAACAAATATCGTTTCTTATTGTTTAATGGATAATCACTTTCATATTTTAGTCCAAAGCATAGATGATACGGGGATAAGCGTCTTTATGCATAAACTGGCTACCGCTTACACAATGTATTTCAATAAGATTAACAATCGCAAGGGTCGCTTATTTGAAACAAATTTTCAAGTTAGACACATCGATTCCGAAAACTACTTAAAATATATCCACTCTTACATCCATCTCAATCCAATAAAAATAGTTGAACCAAACTGGAAAGAAGTGGGCCTAAAAAACAATTCAGCCGTCAAGCAATTTTTAAACAATTATACTCATTCAAGCTACCTGGATTACGCAGGCAATAATAGGGAGGAGCAGAAAATTTTAAATAAAACGGCATTTCCTTATTTTGAAGACAAAAAAGAATTTGAAGAATATTTGGAAGATTGGCTAACTTATCGTCCCGAGGCTTAGCCTCGGGTAAAATACACCCTGGCTTTTCTTTTTGAAGAAAAACGCTATAGTGGCCCTATGCTTAAAGCGAAGAAGTCACTGGGACAAAATTGGCTGGTCAACGAGAAGATTGTTGGGGAGATTGTGGCCGCCGCCAAAATTAAACGAGGCGAGATGGTATTGGAAGCCGGGCCGGGCGGCGGCGTACTCACCGCCGCCCTCCTCGCAACCGGCGCCAAGGTGATTGCGATTGAGAAGGATAATCGCCTGCAAGAGATTCTGCAAAAGAAATTTAAGACGGAGATTGAATCCGGCCAACTTAAGCTTATCCACGGCGATGTCCTTAATTTTGACCCAATTCTCATTAACCAGTCGTACAAAATCGTCGCCAATTTGCCTTATTATTTGACCGGCGGGTTTATCCGGCAGTTCCTCACCGCTCGGGCCAAGCCGAGCGCGATGACTCTGATGTTGCAAAAGGAAGTCGCCGAGCGAATCGTCGCCCTGCCTGCCGGCAGACAGGCAAAAAACAGCAAAGAATCGGTGCTCTCGATTAGTGTTAAGGCTTATGGTAAGCCGCGCTTGGTCAAGACGGTTAAACGCGGCAACTTCCGCCCGGTGCCCAAGGTAGACTCAGGCGTAGTTACCATCGAACAGATTAGCGCTAACAATTTTAAGCATTGTGACGAGAAAAAATTTTTCCAAATCCTCAAATCCGGCTTTGGCAGTAAGCGGAAAAAACTAAAGAATAATCTGGATTTAACCGGCCAAATGCTCGCCACCTATGGCGACCGGCGGGCCGAGGATTTACAATTAACCGACTGGCTCAAATTATGCGCGAATCGCTAAAACAAATGTTAATTGCGGTCCTCTTGCTCGCCGGCGTAGGCGTGGCGGTGGTCCTTTATCGCACCATCCAAGACACTCAAAAAGTTTTGACACCTGAATTAGAGGTCGGACCTCAAGAATCTGAATCCAGAGGTCCGACCTCTGGGAATTTGGACGAGAACCGCTTGTTAACCGACCCTGACGGCCGGATTGTTGCCTTAGCTGGCACCACCACTCTTGAGATTGAGTTAGCGCGGACGGAAGGGGAACGCGCGCAGGGATTATCTAGCCGCGAGAGTTTGGCCGAGGATGAGGCGATGCTGTTTATCTTCCCAATACTTGATATTTACGGCTTTTGGATGAAGGAGATGAATTTTGATTTGGATATTATTTGGCTTGATGAAGCGGGAGTAGTGGCCGACATTACTCCCAATGTCTCCCGCGACTCTTACCCGCAAGTCTTTTACCCGCGGACTAAAATTAAATATGTGCTGGAAGTGCCGGCCGGCTGGTCAAACCGACATAATATTGTCCCTGGTGATGAGTTAAGCGAAATCAACTAATCAATTAAAGCTGACTAAAGCGAGGAGGTGCCGATGATATCAATAATGCCGTCAACCTTGTCGCTTTTCACGCAGGGTGGGAAGGAAAATAGTTTTTGGCACACACCTTGGCCGGAAGCAGTTCCCAATACCCACGCCCCGGGCGTAAAGATATTATAGTAAGGGTAGAGAGTGGATTTGCCGGGCATAAACAAAAATTCTCCCGAGTTAGGATCGCCAACTTCAATCTTCAAGCCATTGCAACACAGTTCCACTTGTTCAATCTGCCCGCCAATCAACTTCTGTCCCGCGCTGGGTAAACTTTGAGCCCGACTCATCGCGGCTAAACCAAGCCAACTAGCGGCCAAAATCGTTAATATTAAAAATTTATTCATAATTTTTTAAAATTTTAACTTAAATTCCGGCGAGGCGGCTGATAAACCGTTCACGTTGCCGACATAAAAGCGGAAGGGGATGGAATCAAAATCCAAGTAGCTAGTTTTGCCGCTGGCCGCGCTGGCAAACGGCGGATTAAAAGTAAATTTAATCGTTCGGCCATCACTTGAGCTAACTGTTTGCTTATCGTAACCGGTGTAAACCGTGTTATCGGAGGAGAGGAAGCCACGGCCGGTAATGGTTACTTTGGTGCCGGCCGAACCGGTGGTAGGGGAAATGGCGGTAATCATTGGTTTACCAGTTACCCCAGAGGACTCACCTTGAGAATCTGACCCCAAAGGTGAGTCCTCTGGGGTTTTAGAATTAGTAATTAAAATCGCTTCAATTACTCGCCCCAGATCAGAAATATCTTGTGGTTGAGAGCTATTTTGGCCACTGGTGGTTGTTAGTTGGTTAAGTTTAGCCCGCGTGGCCGGCCCCACGAAGCCAGTACCCACCGCGAGACCAATTGGCGAGAGTATCTCGCTCGCGTATTTCTCCTGAAAGCGCTTTACGGCGGCGCGGGTTATTTGGCCAAAGTAAGTTGTTTCGTTATTGGGCGACCCGGCGCCAAGCGCGGCGAGCCGGGTATCAGTGCTTTGGTTGAGCAAAATTTGGAGCGCGCGCACATCCTCACCGGTTGAGCCGATTGTCAGATTACGGCCAAAGTAAGCCATCGTCGTCGTCGCGCCAAAAACAATAGCTAAAACAATAATCAGGATTAATTGAAAGATAATCCGCTTCATTGATTTGATTATATCAAATTTGACTCTTATCCACACGAGGGAGCGGAAAAATAACGGGTTATAAAGGACAAACTAGGCTATAATTAACCCATACAATGGCTATTAGTCTGCCATCGAAAAGGTTTTGGATTTTTGCCATTATTTTGATTGTGGTCGTGGTGTTTGGTTTGTGGTGGTTGGGCCGGAGCGAGAAGGCGCCAGTTGAGTCGGGGTCCATCATTACTGCCACCGAGCTCACCCCGGAAGAGAAAATTATTAATGTTCAAACTCTAATCATTGATCGCCTAAGCACCGCCCGCGGACTGGAGGAATTTGATTACGCCAGCATCCCCGATGACGAAGTTAGGGTGGGCACCCAAACTACCGAAAATCGGGAATCAGTAAGTACCTACGCCGCCCTCATGACTCAAGCCCTCGCCAGTTATAATCAAAAGCAGGAGAATGAGGCCAAGATTATGGTTGACGCTCTTGATACCCGCGACCAAGCTAAGGTCTTAAGCTTGCTCTCGGCTCGGACGATGTACCAAGGGATAGTGGTTAAGCTAGAGTCAATCTCGGTACCACCGAGCGCGCTCGCCATTCACACCTTAATGATTACGAGCTTGAAGCAGATGATTTATCTCTTGGAACCGATGAGTCAAATTTTAGACGAGCCGGTCTTGGCTCTCCAAGCGAGCGAGGCCTACCTTGAGGCCAACACCCAATTCTTCCTCACCCTTAACGCTCTCAATCAATACTTCCGCGAGCAAAATTTGCAATTTAGCGATGACAATCAAATTAAAGCCACTTTTTAAACCTTTATGAACCGCCCCATTAAAAACTTAATTATCCTCTCGCTCGCTCTCGCGGTGGCAACAGCCGGCGGTTGGTATTGGTACTCAAGCGCCAAGGAGGCGCAGGCCAAGGTCCCCTGGAATGCCGCGCGAATTTCCGACATTGTTAATGGAATGGGCAATGTGGCCAACGCCGACCTTTCAGACTTTGGTTCCCTCAACGAGATTTCAGATGTCTTTAGAGATGTTGGTGGCGACAACGCCACTATGGGTGATATGGCCACCTGGCTTGATGCTTTCGGTCAGATGGGCGGTGGGGTAGAAGACTTGCTTGATGGCAATTATCGGAGTATCGGCGATGTGGTTACCGGTCTCGGTCAAATTACCGACCTCGGCGGCGCCACCGATATGTTGAACTCGCTCGGCGGCCTAGGGGCCAACATTGACGATATTTTAGGTGACGGCATCGGCTTCCAAAACGGCGCCGATTTGATTGCCAACCTGGGCGAAATGACCAACCTCACCGGCTCGGCCGACATCATCCGCTCATTTGGCGACTTGGGCGCCAATGTGGAAACGCTCTTTAACGGCGGGGTTAGCTTCGACAGTATCGGCGACCTCTTCGGTTCTCTGGATGAAATCAGTGATTATGAATCGGTGCAAAACCTTTTCAACCGCTTCAAAGATGACGGCGGGAGTTGGGATGACTTTGTTACCAATGTGGCCAATGATGACACTGACGTGGGGACGATTATCACCAATCAGACAGTAACATCCGAAGAATTAGGCCCGCCCGGCACCGGCGACGGCAGTCAGACCCAACCCCGTCCCAGCGAGACAAGGACTGGCGTTGGTACCGAGGTGGGCCAAACCTCCCAAGAGGCCAAGCAAAAACTAGAGAAAGAACGCAAGCAAGACGAGCAAAAGTGCAAGGCCCAAAGTGGTGGTGGTAAAGGCAGCTTCCTTGGTGATGCCAGCAAAATTTTTAATGCAGTAAATGGTTTTAGTGAGAGTCAATTAATTGACATCGGCTTTGATAGCGCCAGTAATATGCTTTTTAAGGGTGGCAGCTGGTCTGGTACTGCCATTAACGCTGTCTCTAGCGCCACCGGACTTGATGTTGGCCGGGTAACCGAGTTGGCGGGCAAAATCCCCGGGGTCAGTAAAGTGTTGGAGAAAATCCCCGGGGCTGGCGCCGTAACCGGCGCTCTCGGTATCGGCACCAGTTATGTGCCGGTGCAAGAGCAAGACGGCGATTTGTTGAGCGTCACTGACGACACCAACCAGCTAACCGGCGAGATTAAAGACCTCCAAGTCCAAATTTGCACCCATCTTAAGACGATCAAGCGCGTCCAGTTAAATATTGAGGACAAAGAGTTCATTGGCGATGTCAAAGCAAGGGAGGAGGTAGCCAAAAGATTGAAAGAATCCCAAAAGCAAACTCTACAACTTGCCAAAGAGGGGAGGACTAGGGCTGACGGCACTGATGGCGCCTCATTCACTCCCACTGTTGAGGAAAATGTAAAGGAAAAAGCAGAGAATGCCTCCAAGGTTACAGCGACTAAGGTTGGAAATTCAGGAAGCGCTTTTGCCCCAAAACTCGCCACTTTTCTCGAGCAAGAGAAAAAACAATCAACTTTTGAAAATAGAATTGCTTCCGATATTGCCGAGAATCAATTCGAAGAATTTACTGACCCAAAAAAATCTCGGGAGTTGAACTACAAGTCTTGGACAAGGATGTTCCTTGATGTTTCCGATCCGCAAAACAACCCGTCAGGTTCAGCCCTAATGGCACTAGAGGAATCTTATGCCGCTAAAGCCAAAGCTGGCGCTGGAGCAATAATTGACATTGTTGCCGGCGGCGGATTTGTTTCTAAAACTGAATGTGTAGAAGAGGATGAAGATGGTAATTGTGTTAAGGAAAAAGTGACTACTCCGGGTAGTGTTATTAACCGGGCGGTTGGCGACGCAACCCAAATTGATAATCAATTAACTCTAACGGCAGATGAAGCATCAGACCTCTCGGGAGTAGAGGAGCCGGGTATTGGCGAAGTGGAAACATTAGAACCGAGTAAAAATACTACCAACACTGGCGGTCCCGGGGGAGGAGGGGCTGGCGGTGGCAGTGGCCCGGGTGGGAACTTTGAGTTAAGTGACTTGGCAGACCTCTTCACCAACGGAGACTTAAGTGCCCTATTTGACCTCTTCGGCAGTGATAGCGCCGGCAATGGTGGCAACTTTGGTGGCTTTAGTCTTAGGGACATCCTTGACTATTTGAATAGGGGCGGGAATATTGGTGACCTCGATTTGCCACCGAGCCTCACCTTCAAATTAACCGGCCCGACCTTGGAGCAAATTTACGAGGGCCGTCCCAATGTGGGCACCATCTCTTGGAAGGCCCAAAATGCCGATAAGTGTGTGGCTCGCAATAATTGGCTTTCATCCAGCTTAATCCCCAATCGAGTGGAATCGGTTAAAACCACCAACCAAACCTTGGAAACCAGCGGCAGTCTCATTACTTACCTACCCCTCACCTTCGACCTCCGCCTAGAGCGGACGCGCGGCAACCAAACCGTCGTCATCCCGTTTGCCACCAGCACCAGCGCCGCCCTCACCCAGCAAGTCACCAGCATCACTCTCAATAATAGTGAGGTGGCGGTTGGCGACCACTTCTCTCTCGTGGCCAAAGTGGGCTTGAGCGACGAGGCCAAGGTGACCATTGAGACCAATGTGGCGAGTGCCGGCGCCGTTAATAGTTTGCTCGGCTCGGCCCTCACCAGTCTCTCTAGTAGTTCAGCCGCCGGGCAAGAGTTTGGCAAATATCGCATCACCTTCACCACCAACGAGAGCGGCACCGCCTTCATCACCATCACCGCCGACCCGATTTATTCCATCCGTTGCACCGGCAATGGTCGAAATACCGATAAAACAGTCACCGTCTCCCGCGGGAGTTAAAGTATGAAAAAAATCCTGACTACAATTTTTCTAGTCTTGATTGTTTCCGGTAGTCTTTTGCCGTCTATAACTTTAGCTCAAGAAATAACCCCGGATGGTCCAGAAGTAATCTTAGACATAACTCAACGAACTAATGCAATTAGAGAACGTCAAGCTGAATTAGAACAACTAGAAGGATCAACCAACCCAGATGATATTAACCGAGCCGAAGAATTAAGAAAAGAAATTGCTGATCTCCAAGACCAACAAAATAGAGCGATTGACACTGGAACAGCCGCAGCAGCAACCCCTCAAGAAGATGACGGCGCCTGTTGGAGTTGGACAGCTGGCATCCAGGTCGGTAATTGTATCAGATTAGTCGTAGCTGGTGTCGGTGAAGTAATCGTTAGGATGGTTTCAATAGTGTTAATACTGGTTAATGAACTTTTTAATGTTGTGGTTCAAATCTCAATTAGAGATTTCGCCAGCTACGCCAATCAAGACGGAGTAAATAACGCTTGGAAGGCGGTTAGAGATGTGGTCAATATCGCTTTCATCTTCATCCTCCTTTATGTGGCTATTGGCGCTATGTTCCAACTCTTCAGCGCCAAAAAACTCTTGGTCAAGGTGATAATTATAGCCTTGTTAATTAACTTCAGCGCCCTGGTGCCCAAAATAGTGATTGATGCCTCCAACCTCCTGGCGCTTGAGTTTTATGACCGGATGGGTGACGGCGAGACCTACACCGGCGCCCCGGCTGTAACCCACGCCATTGTCAGTGGTCTTGGCTTGTGGGACAACGCGGACAGCTTCTGGGATAGGGTAAAAGCTTCAGAAGATGAGGGTATACCTGATCCGCTAATTGGAAAATTGTCGATTCTTGGTATCATTGGCGCCATCTACGGCAAAATTGCTTTGATTTTGGTGACCTCCTTCGTTTTAGCAATGGCAGCTTGGTTATTTATCGTCCGGACGGTAGTCCTTTTATTCTTGATTATCCTTTCACCAATAGCCTTTATCGCCGCTGTTCTACCAAAAACGGAAAGTTTGTTTAAAAAGTGGCTTAATAAATTATTCAGCGAAGCGTTCTTCGCTCCCGCTTATCTCTTTTTGATGTATGTGGTTATCAGTATCGTCAAAGGCACCAACTTGGCGGAAAGTGTCGGCACCACCGATGGCAACATCTTCGCCAGCACTGATGTAATTAAAGTATTACTGAACTTCGTCATTATTATCATTATGATGGGTGCGGCAATTACTATCGCTAAGCAAATGGGCGCCCAAGCCGGCGGAACGGTTGCCGGTTGGGCCGGCAAGGCTAAAGGCTTCGGCCTTGGTCTCCTTGGTAGGGCCAGTTATGGTGCCTTAGGTGCATACTCTCTTGGCAAACTTGGGAAGAAAATTGCTGATGCTGATTGGTTAGATGAAGCAGCCGCTAAAAGCACTTGGCGAGGTGGTGGTTTAGCTAGATTTGCCCAAGGCGCTGCCAACAAGGTTGCTGGGCAAAGATTTGGGGCCGCTAGTTATGATCAACGAGTTGAGAAGAAAGCCAGCCGGATTGAGGGCTTTAAAACTCCGGAACTGCAATCTCAATACTTGGCTAGTTTAAGTCAAGTTGACCGCGAGGCCGCCTTTAAGAAGCTCTCCGACCGCCAGAAATCTATTTTAGTCAATGAAGCCAAGGGAATTAAAAACGATCTTGACCCGCGCAAACGAGCAATTGAGGGACTAGAATCAACTTTATCACGTGAGGAACGAGAAAAAATGGAGAAATCCGGCAATGACGCCGAGAAGCAGAAAGGTGAAGCCATTGCCCGGATTAATACCGAGCGAGCAATCCAACTCTTAACCGATGGTAAAAGGAGAAAAATTGAAGGGTATGAAAAAAATCTGGCCGGCGAAGAAGATAAATCAAGACCAATTTATGCCAAACATAAAGATAAAGGCTATGAGAACCAATATGTTTACGAAGACGCTGATGGAAAAGACTTGCCAGCAATCAAGTCGGGCGAACAACCAATCTCGCAAGAGAATTTGATGGGCAGATTAGAAACAGAGCAAATTGCTAAAATTATTAAGGATGTGCCGATTGGCAGCGCTGGAAAACTTAAAAAGATTTTGGATGTTAGGGACAAAGACAATAATAATATTATTATTGAAAGTAAGAATAAAGTTGCCAAAATGGTTGTCCAAAACATGCACAAGAACCAGTTGCTCAAACTGTTTGAGAAAGACGCCGATCTTAAGGATGACCAAATAGAAGTAATCAACCAAGCGCTTAATGACCGAGATGCTAGAATCCCACAGAAAATTAAAGAAAATATCGAGCGATTGCAAAAAGCGGTTGCCAGCAACCCGAAAGCCAAATCATTAGGGATTGAAATTACTTAATTATGACCGAAGAACGAAAACAATTTAACGAGCGATACGATAAATTACCGCCAATAGTGAAGCAGGCAATTGACGCGGTGGAGACGACTGATTTAATCCAAACTATCAGCGAGACTCATAAACTCCATATTGACCAGATGGGGGAATTCTCAAATCAGATTGGCTTAGTGATGTTGGGAGTCGTTAAACCCCAAGAGTTTATTCCGAATTTGCGGGAGAAGTTGAAGATAAGTGATGAAGAGGCGCGGGCGCTGGCGCTTGAAGTCAACGAGCAAATCTTCAACTCCATCCGCGAGTCGCTCAAGCAAGTCCACGCTATGGGTGAGATAGCGAAAGAGGAAGAGGGGAAGGCGAAAGTTGGCCCCAGTGATGGCGCGCCTAAAGAGTTAACCAAAAAGGAGACGGATATTGAGACTAAACCCATAACCAGCAGCCAATTAAGGACCAAACCAAGTAACTTCGACGACCGTTTGGGGCGATACTTGTCCTCAAGCCAAAACGAGACCACCTCGCCCGCGCCGCGCTCTTACTCTCACGACCCGTATCACGAAGCCGTAGATAGCTGATAGCTGTCAGCTTTTACCTGCCGGCAGGCAGGGGTTTTAGCTTAGAAAGCCGATTTAGATTATAATAAGCTATAAGCTGTTTATGAATTTTCAAGTCCCGCAGTTTATTGAGATTGAAGACAAAATTTTCGGCCCGCTGTCTTTAAAGCAGTTTTTGTATGTGGTTGGCGGCGCCGGCTTGTCGTTTCTTTTTTACGCCTATCTGCCGATTTATTTGGCGGTTTTTCCCATCGCCATAGTAGCCGGCTTGGCGATTATGCTCGCCTTCTATAAATACAACGAGCGACCGTTTGTGGTGTTGATTGAGGCAGCTATTAGATACTTGTTGACCAACAAACTCTATATTTGGCGCAAGGAGGACAAGGTGGCGGCCAAAGCCAAGGCGACTAAAGTTGAACCAATCACCATCGCGGCCAAAGAAGGGAATGCCCCGCGCCTTTCCACCAGTCGGCTTAAAGACCTCTCGTGGAGTTTGGATGTTAAAGATGTCAACCGTTAATTTTAACTATGGTCACCAAAACTAAAACCACTCAAGACTTCCTGCCCATCAATGAGATTCGCGATGGAGTGGTGGTGCTTAAGGGCGGCGGTTTGCGAATGGTCTTGATTTGCTCTTCGCTCAACTTCTCCCTCAAGTCGCCCGACGAGCAACAAGCGATTTTGATGCAATACCAGAACTTTCTCAATTCGCTTGATTTCCCAATCCAAATCTTCCTCAATTCGCGCAAGCTCGACATCCGGCCATATATTGAGATTTTGGAGAAGCGACAAAAAGAGCAAACCAACGAGCTGATTAAAATCCAAACCAAGGAGTATATCCAATTTATCAAGAAATTCACCGAATTGGTTAATGTAATGACCAAGTCGTTTTTTATGGTAATTCCTTACGACCCACTAACCATTGATACCGCCAGACAGGGGTGGTTGGGTAGGATTTTGCCCGGTGGCAATAAGGGTGGCGCCCAAGCTAAGCACGACATCTTTGAGGAGAATAAAACGCAATTAGAGCAACGAGTGGCGGTGGTCGAGCAAGGCTTGGCTCGCTTTGGCGTCCGGACCGCGCCTTTGGGGACGGAAGAGTTGGTCGAGCTTTACTTCAAAATTTTCAATCCCGGCGAGACAGCGGTGCCGTCTCTTAATTAATCATTTTATGGCATTCTTCAATTTATCTTTAAAGAAGGGGGAGAAACCGGCCGAGCTGGTTACGCCAATTTTGCCCCAAGACATTTATGAGTTGGGGATTTTGGAGCTTAAGGACATCATCGCTCCCTCGGCTCTGCGGGTAACTACCAAAAATGTTAACCTCGGCGATAAACTCTCGCGGACCTTCTTTGTTATCTCTTATCCGCGCTTCCTCACCGAGAGCTGGTTCTCGCCGGTCATTAACCTCGATAAAGTGTTTGATGTCTCCATCTTCGTCCACCCGATTGACACCGCCATTGCCCTGCGCCAATTACAAAAGAAGGTGGCCGAGGTGGAGAGTCAAATCAGATTGAAGGAGGAGAAGGGGCTCGTCCGCGACCCAATCTTGGATATCGCCTATCAAGACATTGAGAATCTCCGCGACCAACTTCAACAAGCCCGGGAAAAGATTTTTGATGTCGGCGTTTATCTCACTATCTACGGCGATACCGAGGAGGAGTTGGGAAGGGTGGAAAATGAGATTAAATCAATTCTTGACGCCAAGTTGGTTTACATCAAGCCGGCCCTCTTCCAGCAAGAGGCAGGCTTTAAGAGCGTGGTGCCAATCGGCCAGGATCAAATCAAAGTTAATTCCAAACTCAATTCCTCGCCCTTATCCTCGCTCTTTCCCTTCATCTCCTTCGACCTCACTTCCAACAATGGTATCCTCCACGGCATTAACCGCCACAACTCCTCTCTCGTCCTCTTTGACCGCTTCTCGCTTGAGAATTACAACTCGGTCACCTTTGCCAAATCGGGCGCCGGCAAGAGCTACGCCACTAAACTCGAGATTCTGCGCAGTTTAATGTTTGATGTTGACATTATTGCCATTGACCCTGAGCGCGAGTATGAATATTTGGCCGAGGCGGTGGATGGACGCTACTTTAATATCTCGCTCACCTCCGAGCATCATATCAACCCGTTTGATTTGCCCTTCCCACGCGAGGATGAGGCACCGGCCGATGTGCTCCGGGGTAACATCATCAATTTGGTCGGCCTATTCCGGATTATGCTCGGCGGTCTCACGCCGGAGGAGGACTCGATTATCGATAACGCCATCACTGAGACTTACGCTCTTAAAGATATCACCGCCGACATTGATTTTACCGGCAAGGCGGCGCCGATTCTCTCCGACTTGGCCCTCGTGCTGGCCGGGATGGAGGGCGGGGAGTCCTTGGCCCAACGCTTGCTTAAATACACTCAAGGCACTTGGTCCGGCTTTATCAATAAGCCGACCAATGTTGATATCAATAAGAATTTTGTCGTCTTTTCCGTCCGTGACATGGAGGATGAGCTTAAGCCGATTGCGATGTATATCGTGATGCACCACATTTGGAACACCGTCCGCCGGAACCTGAAGAAGCGCCTCTTGATTGTGGATGAGGCCTGGTGGATGATGAAGTCGGAAGATACGGCCTCCTTCCTCTACTCAATGGTTAAACGAGGGCGGAAGTATTATTTGGGCGTGGCCACGATTACCCAAGATGTGGGCGACTTCCTCAAGTCGCGTTATGGCACGCCGATTATCACCAACTCATCGATTCAACTTTTGCTCAAGCAATCACCGGCCACGATTGATTTGGTGCAGAAAACTTTTAATTTAACCGATGAGGAAAAATACTTACTCTTAGAGTCCGAGGTGGGGGAGGGCATCTTCTTCGCCGGGCTTAAACATGTGGCGATTAAAATTATCGCCTCTTACACCGAGGACCAGATTATCACTTCCGATCCATCGCAACTCCTCGCCATCAAGCAAGCGCGCCAAGATTTAAAACAATCCCAAAATGGCTGATGATAGATTGAGTTTAATTGAGTTAGCTGAATCGCACGCCAAACAATTCAAAACCGTCGACCGGCGGCAAAAAGAAATCCGACGAATAATCGATAGGGTTAAGGAAATTTTCAATAACGAAGGTGAGTCTTTTGAAGATGGCGACGAAAAACTAAATGTTCCAGACACACAACCAATACCTAGCTTTCCGATAAACATGGTATTGATTGCTTTTTTAAAAGATGCCCTCGACGCCGCAACTGGGTTAACGGTTGTTTTATATGTTATGAGTTGGATTATGTGGCCAATTGTTTATTTAATCTTGTTTTTTTGGATCAGATATAGGATGGGTGGGGTTATGTGGAAAGGAGCCATAATTAGGAGAATATACATAAAATTTATATTTAACAGATTTATAACTTCTGCCTTAATAGAACTTATACCAGTTCTTAATGTAATTCCAACAACCACCATTATAGTCCTGATGGCTCATTATAAAGAGAAAAAATTGGTCCGATTAGCTAATTTGGTATTAGAGGAACTCCATAAGGCTAAGATTTATTTAATTGACTAACTAAGGTGGTATAATTTAATGGATTATTATGAAAAAGCTGATTATTATCATCTTGATTCTCATCCCTGGCCTAACGAGCGCCACTACCGAGCAGACTACCGGTGGCAACTTTTCGGCCAAGATTGAACCGGCTAATCCGGAGCCTAATCAAGAAGTGGCGGTAACCCTTAATAGCTACTCAATTGATTTGGACCGCAGTCAGGTTAGTTGGTTTATCAACAATCAAGCCATTAAACAGGGGATTGGGTTAAAAACTCACACTGCCGCCGTAGGCGACTTGGGCTCAAACCAAGTGTGGCGGATTGTCGCCAAAAGCCAAGACGGCCAAACTTTGCAAAAGATTATCACCTTCCGTCCGGCGGAAGTTGATTTGCTCTGGCAGGCTGATACTTATGTGCCCAGCACTTACCCCGGCAAAGCGCTCCCCACTTCGGAAAGTACGGTTAAAATGGTGGCTATCCCCAATATCCTAACTACCACCGGCCGGCGCTATGACCCCAAGAAACTGGTCTATCGGTGGGAAAAAGATTTCAATTTTATGAAGACTCAATCCGGCTTCGGCCAAGACAGCTTTACTTTTACCAGCGACAAACTTTTTGGTTCTAATAAGATTAAAGTGACTGTCAGCACAGTTGATGAATCAATCACCGCCGAGAAATCTGTGACTGTGCCAATCCGCACGCCCTTTATCGCTCTTTATCAATACAACCCTCTCACTGGGCCGATTTATAACAACTTATTGAGTCGAGAGATTAATGTCGGCACCGGCCTCTTCTCAATTATTGCCGAACCGTTCTACTTCAACAATCCGGCGATTAAAAACAATCAACTGACTTTTGATTGGTTAGTTGATAATGAGTCGCTGCAACTTAAAACTCCCAGCAGCCGGCAAATCACTTTTGAGGGCGGGCGGAACAAGGGCCAGGTTAATCTTGGGATTAAGGCGGTTAACAGCCAAAACACTCTCCAAAACGCCTCTTATAACGGTATAATAAGAATAACTAACAATGAAACTGGTTTTTAACGGATTATTATTGATGGCAATTTTGACAAGCGCGATTGGTTTACCGTTTTTTGCTCTTGCCCAAGATTACACTTTGTTAGAGCCATCGGTTTTATCGGCCGGGCAAACCACTGATGGTAAAGTTGATTTTGCTACTTATATCGAAAGTGGTTTCAAGACCTTTTTGGCAGTGGTGGTGATTATCGCCATTGTGATGTTAACAGCGAGTGGTCTCCAATACATCACCGCCGGCTCGGGTGGAGGTAAGGGCGAGGCCAAAAACCGCGCCCTGGCGGCCATTTTGGGCCTCTTAATCGCCCTCTCGGCCTACCTCATCCTCCGAACCATTAACCCTGACTTGGTTGACCTGACACTCGACGTTAACAACCAAACCAGTGATGGCGGTCGCGACATTTCCGCGCCCACCAACCCACCTAATACTGGAAGTGGTGTAGGAGGAGTTTCTGAAGTAGGGGGTGGAAATTATGATCAAAATTTAGGCGCTTTGGCCGGTCCTAAAGAAGAGGGGGAAACTAATGCTGAAGCAATTTTAAGAAATGCTCAATTTGCCGCTAATAATGCTTCTGATACTTGTCATATAAGTGGTACTCAAGGAGGAAGATTGGCTTGTGCTGCCACCGTCAATGGTATTGTAGAAGTTGCTACTGGAGAACAGGTTGGTGGTAACTTATCAACCAATGAAATGTATAATGCTTTACAACAACAACCAGAACGGTTTGAACAAGTTGGTAGAGGAGGGATTGGTATGTCATCTGCTAAACCGGGAGATATAATAATTACACCCAGTAATCAAGGTGTTGGTGGACAGGGGCATGTCGGTATTTGTGAAACTACTGGTTGTCAAAATATTATTTCCAACCAGAGTAGTAGTGCTACTGTTGGCCGAGGAATTGATGATGAATATTGGAGAAATACTTATGGGGTAAATAATGTTTATATTTTTAGACCAATTGGTTAAGATTTATGAAGAACAGAAATATTTTGATAGTTGTGGGAATTGTAATAATTTTGATTATTGCTGGTTGGTGGTGGTTTAGTCAGAATCAAATTACTCCTAGCCCCACTCCTTCAACCACCCAAAGCCAAACTCCTAGTTTTTTCCCAGTGGGAGCGATTAAAGACGCTATTCAAAACATTATCACCACCACTGCCAATAATCTCCAAGAGATTATCCCTGGTGAGCGAAATGAGATTGAGACAGGCGATCAGCCAATCGAGCAGATTATTGCTGAACCAGTAGCCGATTACGGCTTTATCACTTATCAAAGCACCAGCACTTTGTTTTATATTGAGCAAAATACCGGGTATATCTTTGTAATGGCCAGCAACACGCCAGTACGGTTAAGTAATAAATCAATCCCTAGGATTAAAGAGGTTAAAACAGCCGAGAATAATAGTCGCTACTACTTCTATATCAGCTCTTTAGATGAGCAAAATGACCTCATTTGGCAGAAGGGGGAGTTGCTCAAAGCCACCAGCTCGGAACTGGCTTTAACCGCCATGGCCGGCAATATTAAGGCTTTAGAGGTGTCGTCTAAAGGTGATCAGGTGTTTGTTTTAAAAGAGGTTGATGGTACCAGTTTGGGACAAATAATGAATATTAATTTAGAGGTGCCAACCACCGTCTTTATCTCGCCGTTTACCGAGTGGGTGGTGGAGTGGGTGAGTGATACCAAAATCAGTTTCCAAACCAAACCATCATCAGGCGTCAATGGCTCTATTTACTTATTAGATGTTAAAGATAAAAGTTTTACTCCAGTTATCACCAATATTCCTGGTTTAATGACTATTTTTAGTAATGAAAATAATTTTATTTACTCAAGTAGTAATAATGGGGAAATAATTTCTTATGTTAAAAAAATAAAAGTAAATGATTTTTATAACTTACCAAACAAAATAATAACTAATAAATGCGGTAAGATAAAAAATGATTTGTTTATTTGTGGAATCCCAACAATATTACCAAACTTAAATTATCCAGACGCTTGGTATCAGGGATTAATCTCTTTTAATGACCAGATTTGGATGATGAATTTAATAAAAAATACAACTTCTTTAATTGATGGTTTAAATTTAAACAACTTAGATATAATAAATATTAAAAATAATAATCAATTCATTTACTTTCAAAATAAAATTGACGGCTCGTTATGGAGTTTTGATTTAACTAATTTTGATTTTTAACGCTTGACGCTTGATTAAGAGCTCGTGACCGATAGAGAAAAGGTTACTGGTTAACCAGTAGAGGGCGAGAGCGGCTGGGAGCGCTATTGAGATAAAAGTGATCATCACCGGCATCACATAGCGCATTTGAATATTCATACTCTTAGCCAAATCGTCTTTAAATGATGGGATTTTTGATTTATTTGGCGGCGGTAGTGGTGGGATGGCTAACTTCATCTGGAAGAATTGGGTCAAGCCAACCAAGAGCGCCATGGGAATGCTTTTTTGAGTCACATCAAATAAGCCTAAAAAGATATGATTAACCCCCTCTGGGGAGGGGATAAAAGAGTAAAGAAGAGCCGGATCAATACTGATACTCCCCCGGAAAACATAAAATAAAGAGATAATAATCGGAATTTGAATAATCAACACCACAAAGCTGGTTAAAGGATTAATCCCGTGCTCTTGATAGAGCTTAATAATTTGTTGAGCTTGCTCTTGTTTGTTATCTTTGGTTTTCTCTTTAATATCCTTTAATTGCCCGTCAATTTCCCTAAGTTTATATTGGGTGGTCAATGATTTGTGATAAATTGGGTAAAGCGCCAATCTAACAATAATCGTCAATAAAATAATAGCCAAACCAAGACTCTCACCTGGCAAATAGACTGTTAACAGCACTAAAGCATTATAGAGTGGTTGATAAAAAACGGCTTTAAATAAGGAGAAAATCATTATTAAATTAGATTAGCTTGATTTAATAGTTTAACTAAATTAGTTTTAAGCTCGGAAAAGGGTTTAGTGGTTATATTATCAGTAACGCCGACGGATAAAGTGAGTCCGATTGGCAATTTATCCTTATATTCTCTCATAATTTCCCTAAATCGTCTTTTTAAAACATTACGATCAACTGCCTTGGGAATGTTTTTTTTGCCAATCCGGTAGTAAATAACTGATTTTTTAAGCTTATTTTCTCTATTTTGATTGACAATTAAAAAAATCTGGTTTGTGATAAACCTTTGGGAATTAATCTTGGTTTTAGGCCGGTAAGGATTTTCGGCCATATTCCCCTTAATTACACACTAAGCTTAGCCCGACCACGACGACGGCGACCTTTAATCACCTTCCGGCCGCCGGGGCTCTTGGCTCTAACCAGAAAGCCGCTGGTTCTAGCCCTCTTTCTCTTTTTAGGTTGATATGTGATCGACATCGGCACCAGTATACTGATGAATGAGATAGTAGGCAAGTGCTTAAGACTGATAAAATGATAATCCACTTGTTATCAACATTATGAAAGGGTTAGGGAGATTATCATTAGAGTCCTATAATTACCTTACTTATGTCTGACACTAAACAACTTTGGGATAAAGTCTTAGCTGATGTTGAGATCTCTGTTTCCAAAGCTAATTTTGGGACTTGGTTTAAAAACACTTTTATTATCAAATATGAGGATGGGATAATCTACATCGGCGTACCAAACACTTTCGTCCGAGATTGGTTGGCAGATAAATATCATAAATTGATTTTAAAATCAATTAGAGAGATTACTCCCGAGATTAGGGGGATTGATTATTTAATTACTTCCAATAATCAACATAAAATCAGCAGCCCGAAGAGTATTTTATTAAACCAAAACAGACAAACTTTGGGTTTAAACGATTTATATATCAATCGAGAGAGTAATCTTAATCCTAAATATAGTTTAGACACTTTTATTGTTGGGACTTTTAATGAGATTGCTTACGCCGCCTCACAAGCGATTATTAAAAATCCCGGGATGACTTATAATCCTTTATTTATTTATGGTGACACCGGCTTAGGTAAAACTCATTTGATTCAAAGCACCGGCAATTTAATTAAAAATAATTTTGAATCAAAAAAAGTTTATTATGTCACTTCGGAAAATTTTGGAGTGGATTATGTTAATTCTGTTCGTAATGGCAAAACCAATCAATTCAAAGAAAAGTACCGTAAATATGATGTTTTGATTATGGATGATGTTCAATTCTTCTCTAAAAAAGAGCGTTCCCAAGATGAATTATTTCATCTTTTTAATCATTTTTACGAAAATAACAAGCAAATTATTTTCTCTTCCGATAAAGCGCCTAAATACATCCCTGATATTGAAGATCGGGTTAGGTCGCGATTAGAAGGAGGAATGATTGCTGATATTTCCAAACCAGATTATGAGTCCCGGTTGGCAATTCTTCAATCTAAGGTTAAAACTGGTGATTGGCAGGTTTCTAATGAGGTTTTGGAGTATTTAGCTTCGGTTGTTCAAGATAGTATTAGGGAATTGGAGGGGTCGCTTAATTTAATTATTTGCCAATACCAAATTAAAAAACGTAATTTAAACTTAATTGAAGTTAAAAATTTAATTAAAAACAATATTAAACCCCAAAAATCAGTTTCAATTAAAGATGTTATTAGTATTGTGTCTGATTTTTATAATATTGAAGAAAAAAATATTTATGAAAAAACCCGCCGGAAGGAGGTGGTTAAACCTAGACAAATTGTGATGTATCTTTTACGAGAAGATTTTAACACTTCTTATCCTTATATTGGACAAAAACTTGGCGGCCGAGATCATACTACTGTTATTCACGCTTATGAGAAAATTAAAAAGGATATTAAAATAGATCAATTATTAAATCAAGATATTAATAAGATCCGGGAACTACTGTATAATAATTAAAAATAAAAACTTATTTAAGTTTAATTTAATTTAATCCCCATTTAATTCAATTTAATCCCCAAATAATAAACAGTTATGATTATAAAAATAATTATATTAAATAAGGTTTTTAAGACAATATCCACTTTTTCAAGTAGTTAATAATAATTTATTTTATATTATAAAATAAATAAAGAAAAGATATGAAAGTAGAATGTAATAAAAATAAATTAAAAAACGCAATTATCGCCGCCGAGAAGGTGGCCGCCAAAAACCCCACTCTTCCGGTTTTGAGTTTGGTTATTCTTGAAACTCAAAAAAATAATTTAATAATTAAATCAACTAATTTGGAAGTTGGATTAGAAGTGGTGATATCGGCGAAAATAATTAAACCAGGTAAAGTGGCGGTTGAGGCTCAAGTATTAAATCAACTTCTTAATTCTTTAACTAAAGATGAAAAAATAATTTTAGAATCGGTTAATGATAATATTTCAATTAACACCAATAAAACCACCACCCTATTAAAATCCCAAGAATCAGAAGATTTTCCCAAAATTCCCAGAATTATTGATGGTTATAACCTATCCTTACCTCTTTTAAGTTTTATTTTGGCTGTTAAATCGGTTATTTATGCTTCCTCAATATCAGATATCAAACCAGAGATTTCAAGTGTTTATATCTACCAAACTAATGGTTATCTTTATTTTGTGGCCACTGACTCATTTCGGTTAGCGGAGAAGAGGATTGTTTGGCAGGGAAACGATAATTTTTTACCCTTAATTATTCCCTTTAAAAATATTAATAATATAATTAGAATTTTAGATCAAGAGGATGGTGATTTGGAAATACAAGCGACAGAAAATCAAATTTCTTTCATTACTAATAATTTTTATTTAACTTCTCGGGTAATAAATAGTATTTTCCCTGATTACCGCCAAATTATTCCCAAAGAATCAAAAACTAAAGTCTTAATCAATAAAACCGAATTATTTGATTATTTGAAAACCGCTATTATTTTCTCTGACAAATTCAATCAAATTAGTTTTAATATATCGGTTTCCAAAAAAATGTTTGAAGTTTATTCAAAAAATCAAGATTTAGGGGAAAACTCAATTAAAACAGAAAGTAATTTATTAGGGGAAGATTTAATCATTCACTTTAACGCTCGTTATTTAATTGAACCATTAAACTATATTAATGCTGATAAAATTAATCTTTTGTTTAATGGTAATAATAAACCCTTATTAGTCAAAGGAGAGGGGGATGAAAGTTTTTGTTATTTAATTATGCCGGTTAGTCGTTAATTATTATTAATAATATGAAAAAAATAACTGATTTTATTAATCAGTATCAATTTAAAAAAAGTTATGAATATGAGGTAAAATCTTATTTTATTGATTTGGTTGAAAAAAAATTTAATTTAAAAATCACCCCAATTAATATTAAAGTGAAAAATAATATTATTTATCTTAATCTTAATTCAAAAATCAAAACTTTAATTATTTTAAACAAACAAATTATTTTAACTGATTTGAATAATATTATTACCGGGCCGAAAATAATTAATTTTAATTAAAAATTAAATTAACTGTTTTTTCTTGATAATTTAATAAATCATCATAAACAATTACCTTAAATTCATTATTACCAGAATTTATAAAATCATCATTTACTTGAAGATTAAATTGTTTATCAAAACCAGTAATTGTTTTGATTAAATAATTATTAAAATAGACTTCTATTTTTTTGACTTTATTTTTATTTTTAATCAACTCTAAATTAACCACCAAATTATTATCACTAATAATTTGATTATTGGTTGGGGTAATGAGAGTAAAATCAGGCTTTGACTCTAATTGATGAAGATCATCAAATTCATTAGGAATTACTGATTTATCCTGCTCAACTATCCCTTGGGTTAACGCCCAAATCCTCACTGGTTCTTCCCAAAGATGATATTGGGGGTCATTGGCTGGATTAGTTGGCACTGGTCCGGTGGGGTCGTTTTTATTAACCCAATGGAGGATGGAGTGGATATTAACCACCACCTTCTCAAGTTTGGTTTCTTGGGGGGTATATTTAGTCGCTTGTTTATTGGTGATTGAATCAAGATAATAATTCTCATTCCCTTGCCAATAACCCCTCAAAACCGGTTTTAAATTAGGGTCAATGGTTGGCGCTGGGGGAAATGATTCCGCTGGTGCTTGATTAAGATAAGACTGCATAAAAGCGTTCCACATCGGCGCGACAATAAAGCCGGAGATTTTATTATCCATTGGACGGTTATCATTATTACCAGCCCAAGTGCCAACCGCAATACTGGGGGTATAACCAATAATCCAAGCATCGCGGTAATCATTAGTGGTACCGGTTTTGGCCGCCACTTCTCGGTTTGGGAAGTAAAGTGGCGAGTTGGCGCCAAAAACCGGAATCCGAGCATTGTTGTCGGTTAAGATACTAGTAACCATTCTAGAAATTGAACTGTCAACCGCCTTAGTTTGTTTTAATTTCCACTCCTCTAAAGTTTTACCTTTATTATCTTCAATTTTTAAAATTGTAACCAAATCACTCTTAATTCCATCGTTGGCAAAAACCGAATAAGCCCCCGTTAATTCAAGGAGAGACACCTCACCACCACCCAAGACCAAAGTTAGACCATAGCGATTTTTATTAGTCAGACTGGTAATTCCAAATCGTTTGGCAATGTCTAAAGCTTGATTGATTCCGGTTAAATATAAAACCTTAACCGCCGGTATGTTGCGAGATTGAGCTAGGGCGTCGCGGAAGGTGATTGGACCTAAATATTTGCTGTCATAATTTTCCGGCGAGTAACAAGTTGGGGGGCAGTTGGTGGAGAATTGAGTTTTCAGGTCGAAAATCACTGTTTCGGTGGTAAAGCCTTTTTCAAAAGCGCTGGCATAAACAAATGGTTTGAAGGCCGACCCGGGTTGGCGATGAGCCAAAGCGATATTAAAGTTACCGTCATTCTCTTCATCAAAGTAATCTTTTGACCCAACCATCACCAATAATTGGCCGGTTTTTGGGTCAATGGCGATCATGGCGGCGTTATTGGCGTTATATTTAGTACTATTATCTTCAGCATAACGACTAATAATTTCTTCCGCCTGTTTTTGGAGTTCCCAATCAAGTGAAGTGGTAACTTTATAACCGCCGGTTTCAACCGCTTCCCGGCCATATTGCTCTTCTAGATAATTAAGGACGTAAATAACAAAATGAGGGGATTTGATGCCACTGTCATCCGGGCGTTCAAATTTAACGGCGGTGTTTTTAGCTTCTTCAGCTTCGGTGTCGGTAATAAAACCAAGTTGAGCCATTCGTTTTAAAACCAAGTTTTTTCGATTCTCTAATTTATCGCGATTATTGCCGTAAGGAGAATAGTAAGTTGGCGCTTGGGGGAGAGCGGCTAAATAAGCCGATTCAACCAAATTGAGGTCTTTGGCACTTTTGCCGAAATAAGCTCGGGCGGCCTCCTCAATCCCATAAATACTGCCACCATAAGGCGTTTCATTAAAATAAAGATTAAGAATTTGGTTTTTATCCATCACTCGTTCCAACTTTAAAGCCAAAACCCATTCCTTGATTTTACGGGAAATCTTTTTCTCTTTGGTTAAAAGAGTGTTTTTGATTACTTGTTGAGTAATCGTTGAACCACCTTGTTGGAGTTGGCCGGTGCTTAAATTGATTAACACCGCCCGCAGGGTGGCGGAAGGTTTAATCCCTTGGTGCTCATAAAACTCGGCGTCCTCAATCGCCAGGGTGGCCTTTTGGACATAATCGGAAATGTCTTCCAATGGGATTACTGTTCTTTTAATAGTGCCATGGACATCATAAAGGATAATTTCGCCGGTTCGGTCATAAATTTTAGTTGATTCGCTGATTACTCGCTCTTGGAAGAAGGCGTCAAAATCGGGGATATTAAGGGTGGCGGCCCAAATTACCAAACTGCCGACAAACAAAAAGCCGGCAATCCCCAACAATAAAATGCCTTTAATGATTAAAATTTTAATTTTTTGCTTGCGCGTAATCATCGCCAGACATATTATAACATCTAGCTGTTTTGGCAACTATGTGGTAAATTTGGGTTATTGATAAATTATATTATGGATGAACTTTTAACTAGGGGAGTGGAGACAATTTTGCCCAGTAAACAAGACTTAGCCGACCAATTGGAACAACATCCGATCAAGTTGTTTATGGGGTTTGATGCAACCGGACCAACTCTTCATTTAGGTCATTTGGCCTCACTCCTTAAATTAAGAGATTTTCAACAAGCCGGACACCAAGTAATTGTTTTGTTTGGCGATTTTACCGCCCGGATTGGCGATCCGACCGACAAGTTGGCTGCCCGTCAAGTGCTTACCAAAAAACAAGTTGAAGAAAATCTTAAAGATTACCAACGTCAAATTTTATTAGTGTTGGCTGAGGATAAAACTATTTTTCGTCGCAATAGCGAATGGTTCGATCAAATGTCGGCTCAAGAATTGATTAATTTATCAGCCGAATTTACCGAGCGGGAAATGACCGAGCGGGATATGTTTGTTGAGAGAAAAAAGCAAGGCAAGCCGGTGTATGTTAACGAGCTGATTTACCCAATGCTCCAGGGTTATGATTCGGTGATTTTAGATATTGATGCGGAGATTGGGGGCAATGATCAACTTTTTAATATGTTGGTCGGGCGGGATTTGTTGAAGAAGAAAAAAAATAAAGAAAAATTTATTTTAACCACCAAACTCTTAATTGACCCGACGGGTAAAAAAATGGGTAAAACCGAAGGCAATATGGCGACGCTAACCGATAAGCCGGAAGAAATATTCGGTAAAGTGATGAGTTGGCCGGATACTTTAATGCCGTTGGGTTTTGAAATTTTAACTCGTTTACCAACTGATATTTACCAAGAGGCATTAAAAGGTCACCCTAAGGAAGCTAAGTTATTGTTAGCTAAAGAAGTGATTAAAATTATTAATGACGAGCAAACTGCCGAGCGAGCGCTTAAAGATTTTGAAAACGCTTTTGCTGGTGGCGAAGGCGAAGTGGCGGCCAAAGAGATTGAAGTTGAAGCTGGTATCAATTTGGATCAAGTATTAATCGACCAGCAGTTAATCAAATCAAAAGCCGAATTTAGGCGATTGGTTGAGCAGGGGGGTATTGATTATGCTAGTCAGATAGTTACTGACCCCAAACAATTAATTAATCGCTCGGGCTTGATTAGGGTGGGCAAACACCGATTTATTAAAATCAAAACCAAATAAAAACCACCGCCAATATCTGCGAAGTTGTGGCGATGGTTTTTATTTTATCTAGAGTGTCGGCTAAAGAGTCTAAAGAGTATCGTCGCTATCGTCTAAAGATTCGTCATCATCCTTGGAATCATTAGAGTCAGACTCTTTTAAGTCTTCCTCTTCCTCGATTCCGTCAATAGGATCCATCACATCGTCCATGATGAATATCGTGGTTACGATTGTTAATGCTTGGGCTTTCAGCCAAGCGGCGACCTTTTAAAATCGAACGTGCTTAATTTGTACCATAGCCCGGATTTTTTGCAAATTTTTAATCGGCCAGCTGTGGATAATTTATCCCCGCAGGGCGGCCGATGAATTAAGGTGAGCGAGGGCCACCGCCACGGCGTCGTACTCATCATCGTGTTTGGGCAATTTGGGGAAGTTGACCAATCGCGTGACCATCGCGATTACCTGGTCTTTGCCGGCATTGCCACTGCTCGCCACTGCCAACTTGACCGCTTGAGGAGAATAATGATAAACCGGCAAATTATTTTTGGCCGCCAAATAATTGATTACTCCCCGAACCTCCGCCACTTTAAGAGCGGTATTTTTGTTTTGACTGAAAAAGACTTCCTCCAGAGCCACTTCGGCACCGGGCCACTGGTTAAAAACTTTTTCCACCTCATCGGCGACCATCAGTAATCGCTGAGCAAAAGTATCTTGTCGTCGACTTTCAATACAGGCGGAAAATTTCAAAATATCTCGCTGGTTGGTCTTGGTCGCCACGGCGATACCAAGTCGGTCGTAACCGGGGTCAATGCCAATGGCAATCATAAGTCGGCGTTAGTGGTCACTGATTTAATGTCATCATGCTCTTCCAGCGCCTCAATCAAATTAGCCAACTTTTCTTGATCAATTTGATTGATTGGCGCGTTGACCTTGGCTTGCCAATTACCATCTTCGTTTTTAGTAAAAGCCCACAAGGTGCTGCCCTGAGCGCCCAAATTGCCGCCATTGGACGATAATAAATGTTTAATCTCCGGGGTGGTTCGATTTTTGTTGTCGGTAATCCCTTCAATAATCAGCGCCGCGCCGCCCGGTCCGTAAGCCTCGTAGGTTACCTCTTCCAAAGATTGACTATCGGCGCCCAAACCGCGCGTTATCGCTCGGTCAATGTTGTCGTTGGGCATATTAACACTACGGGCTCGCTCAATCGCTTTAACCAACCCAGGGTCGCTTTTGTCGCCCCTGGCTCGGCGCGACTCCACTGTAATCATTTTGGCGTACATCGAAAAAACTTTGCTCTTTTTGGCATCAGTGGCCGCTTTCTTGTGTTTGATTTTGCTCCACTTGTTGTGTCCGGACATGGTGAAATTTAAAAACTTACAATAAAGATTCCTGTCGGCTTTTGGGCAGAGCGCGACCGAGGTGGCGGTAAGCTCGATTGGTGACCACTCGCCCGCGCGGCGTCCGCTCCAGCAGGCCACATTGAATCAAATATGGCTCATATACATCTTCAATCGTCGCTTCTTCCTCATTGGTGGCGGTGGCGATGGTGTTGAGCCCGACCGGACCGCCGTTAAACTTATCAATCATTGTTTCCAACACCAAACAATCGTTTTTACTAAGACCCAACTCATCAATCCCCAGCATAGTAATTGTTTCGCGGACATTGGCAATAGTAATCGATTCCTTTTTCACTTGCGAGAAGTCACGGCAACGCTTAAGGAGGTGATTGGCAATTCGAGGGGTATGGCGACTGCGCTTGGCAATCTCGGTAATGGCCTTGTCCTCAATCGGGATGCCTAAAATTTTGGCCGAGCGTTTGACGATTTGGGTGATTTCCTCATCGGTATAAAATTCCAGTTTAAAAGTGCCGCCGGAGAAGCGCGAGCGAAGAGGTGAAGAGAGGAGGGCAATCCGGGTGGTGGCCGCCACTAAAGTAAAAGGCGGCAAAGCCAACTCAATTACTCGAGCGCCCGGGCCCTTGCCGATGATGATATTGAGGCTACCGGCCTCCATCGCCGGGTAAAGCATTTCCTCAATCGATTTATTGAGGCGATGAATCTCATCAATAAAGAGGATGTCGCCGGCGGTGAGGTTGGTTAAAATTGAGGCCAAATCACCCACCTTCTCAATCGCCGGCCCGGCCGTGCTCTTAAGATTAGAGCCGGTCTCGCGGGCGATTAAATGGGCCAAAGTGGTCTTACCCAAGCCCGGCGGACCGTAAAATAGGAGGTGTTCCGGCGGGTGGTTGCGCTCGCTGGCGGCCTTTAGTAAGATAGACAAGTTATTTTTAATAGCCGTTTGACCGACATATTCCCCCCAGTTGCCCGGCCTAAGGGAAGAGTCTAGGAAAGAATCATCGCTTTTAATACTTGACATAAGTTTTATTATATGATAGGCTGTTGGTGATCAAGGTCATGAACCTCTCAACAATTAAGCTCCGCGCTTAACGGGTTTTTATGATAGGACGCGCCGGTTTCCGCCTTGAGCGGAGTGACTGTCGCCATCCTTGAAGAAATTCCTAACTCAAGTAGCACTACCTGAGGGATTGTTGAGAGGTTTATGTTCTCGATCGTGATTTAAATGATCTCGGCGTTTAAATTAACCACTCGACTCACTTCAGCCATTGAAGTTTCGCTATGGAGGACTTTAATTATACCACTCTGCCGCATGTCGAGAATCCGCTGATCCCAGGCGGCGATTTTTATTTCTTTTTCGCTGGGGTTGGTGATGGTCGCCTGAGCGACTTTGTCATCCATCAAGATTGCTTCAAACAAACCTTCCCGGCCCTTGTAGCCGGTGCCATTGCAAGCCGGACAACCAACAGGGCGATAGACTCGGTTAGTTTCTTCAAGCGCCAAATCCGGGCGCTTTTTCTTAATACTTCCAGCTACCAAAGTAATCACTTTAGCCTCTTCCGGCGTTGGCTTATCAGCCTTCTTGCATACTGGGCAAAGTTTGCGGACCAAACGTTGAGCAATCGCCATATTAAGGGCGGCCGGGAGCACTTTGGGGTTAACCCCAAGGTCAATTAAGCGAGGGATGGTGCCGGCGGCGTTGTTGGTGTGGAGAGTGGAGAAGACGAGGTGGCCGGTAAGCGCCGAGTTAATGGCAACATTAGCCGTTTCGCCATCTCTGATCTCACCAACCATGATGATGTCGGGGTCTTGGCGCAGGGCCGAGCGGAGTCCGGAGAGGAAGGAGTAACCTTGCTTTGATTGGACTTGGGTCTGATTGATGCCGGCGAGATGATACTCAATCGGGTCCTCAATGGTGATGATTTTGTTCTCGCTTGAGCTGACTCGCCGGAGGAAGGAGTAAAGAGTGGTCGTTTTACCCGAGCCGGTGGGGCCGGTTAAGAGGATGATGCCGTTTGGTTTGCGAATTTCTTGGTCGAAGACTTTAAGGAGGGCTGGCTCAACTCCCAAATCGTCAAAACTTAAGCGGATTGTCTCGGGGTTAAGCACGCGGAGCACAATCGACTCGCCATAAGCGCCGGGCAAAATCGAGGTCCGAATCTCCATCTCGACTCCGCTCACTTTAATGGAGAAGCGGCCGTCTTGAGCGTTTTGCTTCACGTTGAGCTTAAGGCCCGAGACCAGTTTAATCCGCGAGAGAATTGGCGAGTAAACTCGCTTATCCAAATCCGCAATGTCTACCAGTACGCCATCAAGGCGATAGCGAATCCGGAGATTGTTCTCTTGCGGTTCAAAATGGATGTCGGAAGCCTCGGTGGCGAGCGCTCCGGAGAGGATAATCTCCACAATCTCGGTAATCCCGCTGCCTTTAATGGTGGCCTCGGCCGCCGTTAAGATTTTGTCTTTAATCTCGCTGACTGTTTTAACTTCGTGCATCGTTTGCTCAATTGTGTTACTGGAGATTTGGATGATACCGATATCGGTTGGTTGAGTGTAGATAATCTCGCTGTAGCGACCAAAGGCCCGCTTTAAGCTGGTCTCGGAAGCAATTCCTAAGTGGACCTTGAAGTTTTTGCTCTCCAAATCCTCCACCACCTCTTTAACTTGGGGAGAGGTGGGGGACATGGCGGCAAGATAAATGTTCTTGCCAGTCAATTTGAAGGCGACCACGCGCGCTTGGCGCGCTTTATCTTCGGGGATTACCCGGAGCGCGTCGGTGTTAATGGAGACCACCGACAAATCGAGATAAGGATAGCCGTACTTCTGGGCCAACACTTGCGCCAACTCTTCCGCTTCACGCAGATACAACTCTTCAACCTGCTTATTTTGGCGTTCCTCGTTGAAAATAACCATTGGCTTAATTTTATCAAAGTCCTAACTCCATTCCTAGCATCATGATCTAATCCGCACAACCTTGTGGTCCACAGTTCGCTGTGTTTTAACCGAAAAAAATTTAAACGATGTTAAAAATGGGTGTCGGATAAGCAAAATAGGGGTAAAAAATAGACCTTGACAAATTACCCTGATTTGTTATAATGGTAGAGAAGGGTAAGTAAGAAGTCCTTTGTGAAAAACGGCTCTGTTTAGGGCCAAACATATGGAGGGGAAACCCATGTTGCATCAAGAGATTGATTGGCGGGTCACGCCATTCGTGGCCGTCGCGGTTATCGTCGCGATTTTCGCTCTTGCCTGGACGGCGGGGGCGGAAGAGGTGAGGGGCGTGATTTATCGCGGCCCCGCCGGGACTTATGTCCCGCAGGCTGGCGAGTTGGTTCAGCAGTTCGAGGACGGGCGTTTGCTCGTCACTCGAACAAACGGCGAACAGGCTGTCATAGACCTGTCTGCCAAACTGCCGGCCGCTGGTGCCAGCGGCCAGTACGAAATACGGTACAAGCCGAATGGCGAACCGTATCGCGTGCTTGTCCAATCTCAGGCAACTAAGACGGACGTGGCGCTTGCCGAGCATGACCTCCGGGTCATGCAAGATGATCGCGCTTTCCAGTTGAAAAGCGCGGAAGTCGCGCAAGAAATTCGCAATGACCAGCACGACAACAAAGTCGACTGGTCGGAAGAGGCGCGCGACTGGAAGCGCAATTACGATCGCGCTAAAGATAACGAGCGGCGCGCCGAAGAGCGCGCCAAGCGCGACAAACAGCGCCGGCGCGAAAATTTGCGCCGGGACGCCCAGCGTACCGGCGAAAATATGGCCGACCGGGCGCAAGACTCGGTCCGCCGTGGCATTGACCGGCTGGAACGCTGGTCCAGCCGGTAGTCCCAGAGGTGAGACCTATGGACTTACATAGGTCTCACCTCTGTACCCTCCTCGGTTTAGGTTTTACGAGCTCGTTTTCGATTTATCGAAGGCGAGCTCTTTTTGTATTAGTTGTGTTAGACTTTTGGGTAATGGAGAGGCAGACGAACAATCTTGAAGAGACAGCCCAGATGGCCGCCGAGTGTTTGGCGGGTTTGGAACCGAGCCAACAAGCCACAGTTTTGGCGCTGCGAGGCGACTTGGGCGCCGGCAAGACGACATTTACTCAAGCGCTAGCGCGCGAGTTGGGGATTAGCGAGAATGTCACCAGCCCCACTTTTGTGATTATGAAGATTTATGATTTGGAAAATCAGCCCGCCGATAGGTCGGGTAAGTCATTTACTCGTTTAATCCACATTGACGCTTACCGATTTGATACACCAGATGAGTTGGATGGGTTAAACTTCAGCGATTTTTTGAAAGACCCTAAAAATTTGATTATTTTAGAGTGGCCGGAGAAGGTGGCCGGCAAATTGCCGGCCGAAACCGTATTCATTGATTTTAAATTTATCAGCGATACGGTTAGAGAAATAAGTTATGCCTAAAAAAGCCGAGCCAAAGACCCTGATTTTATTTGACGCCCATGCCATTTTGCATCGGGCGTACCACGCCATGCCCGATTTTGCCACGCGCTCGGGCGAGCCGACCGGTGGGCTCTATGGTTTGGCGACGATGTTGATGAAGATTATCAACGAGCTCAAGCCCGATTACTTGGCGGCTTGTTACGACCGAGCCGAGGAAACCTTCCGCAAGCAAGTGTATAAAGATTACAAAGGCACGCGCGCCAAAACCGAAGATAATTTAATACCCCAACTGGAGCGCTCGCGCGAGATCTTCGCCGCTTTCCATATCCCAGTGTACGACCAGCCCGGTTTTGAGGCTGACGACATCATCGGCACGATTGTGGAGCAGACTAAGGGCGAGAAAGATTTGCGAGTGATTATCGCCTCGGGCGATATGGACACTCTCCAGCTGGTTGATAACGATCGGGTGCTGGTTTACACTCTCAAAAAGGGGATTAACGACACTATTTTATATGATGAAAAGTTGGTGAAGGAGAGGTATGGCTTTAGGCCGAGTCTCTTGCCTGATTATAAAGGCCTGCGCGGCGATCCCTCGGATAACATCATTGGGGTGAAGGGGATTGGGGAAAAGACGGCCACGGAATTAATTACCACCTTTGGCTCGATTGAGGATTTATACAAAAAATTGGCCAAAGATGAGGAGAAGTTTGTGGCCGCCGGCTTTAAAAAGCGGCTGATTGAATTGTTGAAGGATAATGAAGACGAGGCGCTTTTTTCTAAAACCTTGGCCACCATTCGGCGCGACGCGCCGATTACCTTCAAACGGCCGGCCACGGTTTGGCGCGAGAGCTTTACCCCGGTGGCGGCCGAGAAGATTTTCAACGAACTGGAATTTAAGAGTTTGGTGGCCAGGGTCAAAAATTTAAACGGGCAAAATAATATTGGCAAAAATGAGAATAAGGAGGTTGAAGAGGAAGGGTTGGAGGCGGAGATTAGAGAATTAAGTCAGGAGTTGAAAATCGCCACTTGGCTCCTCGACTCAAGCCTCACCAATCCAACCGCCGATGAGGTCAAAAATTTGGTCAAGGCTAAAAATTTGGCCGAAGCGGAAGAAAAAATTCAATCAGAGTTAAAGCGAAATAATCTGAAGAAAGTTTATAAGGAAATTGAGTTGCCGCTTATTCCGATTATTGCCAGTGCCCGCGCGCGCGGGATTTTAATCGATACCGGTTATTTGGCCAAGTTATCAGCCGATTACCACCGGCAGGCTGATAAGCTGACTAAGCAGATTTACAAGCTGGCCGGTGGCGAATTCAATCTCAATTCGCCCAAGCAATTGGCAGAAATTTTGTTTGATAAACTTAAGCTTAATGTGAAAGGGCTGAAGAAGACGGCCGGCGGCGCTCGTTCCACTCGCGAGAGTGAGCTTAAAAAGCTCGCCGGTGGGCACAAAATCATTGACTTGATTTTGGAGTATCGCGAACTCCAAAAGCTTCTCTCCACTTACATTGATACCATTCCCAAACTGGTGGATCGCGAGCGCCGGCTCCACTCGCAACTCCATCAAGCCGGCACCACTACCGGGCGGATGTCCTCGTCTGATCCTAATTTGCAAAACATTCCCATTCGCGAGGGGTTGGGGATGGCCATCCGCCACGCCTTTATCGCCTCGCCGGGGCACGAGTTTGTTGCCGCCGACTACTCGCAAATTGAGCTTAGAATCTTGGCCCTCCTCTCGGGTGATCCGGAATTGGTGAAAATTTTTAAAGCGGGGAAAGATGTCCACGCCGCCGTGGCCTCGCTCGTTTTCGGCGTGCCGGAAGGCGAGGTGACGCGCGAGATGCGCCGACGAGCCAAAGTGATTAACTTTGGCATCATTTACGGCATGGGGGTGAACGCGCTTAAAATCAATCTCAATTCCACTCGCGAGGAGGCGCAAAAATTTTATGATGATTATTTTGTCACCTTCCCGCGGATTAAAGAATATTTCCAAGAGGTGATTGGCAAGGCCAGACGGCGGGGTTACTCTGAGACCTACTTTGGCCGCCGCCGCTACTTCCCCGAGCTTAAGAGTCGTTTGCCATTTTTGCGGGCCGCCGCCGAGCGGATGGCGATGAACGCGCCGCTTCAAGGCACGGCCGCCGATGTGGTGAAGCTCGCAATGATCCGGGCTGACAAAGCGCTTAAGGAAGTTGGTTTGAGTGAGCGCGTTCACTTCCTCCTCCAAATCCACGATGAGCTAATCTATGAGGCCGAGGAGGGAGCGCTTAAGAAAGCCGAACCGATTATCCGCGAGGCAATGGAGGGCGTTTTAGCCGATAAGACCATTCCACTCGCCGTTAATCTCTCTACCGGCACCTCCTGGGCGGAATTGAAGTAAAATGGAAAAGAATTTTGACGGTTGGAACAGGCACAAAAAGAAAATTGATTGTTCTGATACCGGCCCGGATTTTCATGAGCGGGAAATTTGGTGGTGCTCAATCGGTGTTAATATAGGCTCGGAACAACACTCGCAGACATCGGATTTTAGCCGGCCGGTCTTAGTGGTCAAAAAATTCACCCGGACGATGTTTTGGGGTATTCCCTTAACGACCAAAATAAAGAACTTGAAGTTCCGTCATCGTCTGAAGATTAATGATTTAGAAAATGACTTGTTAATCTTGCAAATGAGGGCCTATGATAATAAAAGGCTAATTCGTAAAATTGATGTTTTAGCAAAAGATGAGTTTAGTAAACTGATGGCGAGTATAAAAAATTTCCTACCTGAATAAAAGTAAACGGGCCCTTCCTTGCGGAAGGGCCCTCGGAGGCCGAAGCCAATGTGTATCTGTAGTATACCGGTATCTGGTAGCCGATGTCAAGTACTATATCCACCCACCAGCACTTCCTGGGCGGAGTTGAAATAAACTTGTGTTACAATAAGCCGATATGGCGTACGGTTATAATCCCAAACGGGTTAAAAATTTGTTTGATCCCCTTCGACATGGCTCAGGGCAAGCCGCCCCCGAGCCTTTTACTCTCTCGCGCAGTAAGCTCGAGAATTTTTTGCGTTGTCCGCGTTGCTTTTACCTTGACCGGCGGCTGGGCGTAGATAAACCACCCACGCCGCCCTTTACTCTCAATTCGGCAGTGGACTTGCTGTTAAAGAAAGAGTTTGACCGTCATCGGGCGCGGGGCAGAGCTCATCCACTGATGAAGCACTATAAAATCGAGGCCGTGCCGTTTAAACATGAGGCGATGGACCGTTGGCGTGAGGTCGACTTTGGTCGGGGCGGTATCCATTATCTCCACCCGGAGACCAACTTTGATGTTTATGGCGCGGTGGATGACATTTGGCAAAACAAGGCTGGCGAATTGATCGTGGTGGATTACAAAGCTACTTCCAAAGACGAGGAAGTTAATTTGGATGCCGAGTGGCAGAGGAGTTACAAAAATCAATTGGAGATTTATCAGTGGCTCTTCCGGCAAAATAATTTTCCCGTGTCGCCGACTGGCTATTTTGTCTACGTTAACGGCCGGCGCGACAAGGAGTCGTTTGACGGCAAGCTGGAATTTACGGTTAAAGTGATTCCGTACGAGGGCGACGACTCATGGGTGAGCGGTAAGTTGCTGGCGGCCAAGAACTGCCTCATGAGCGATACTGCCCCGGCCCCGGCCGGTGATTGCGAGTATTGTCAGTATCGGGCGGCCGCGGGTGAAGCGCTTAGTTCGGGGTCTAAGAGCGGGGGAACCTTGTTTTGACCCCGTAAAATAGCCAGCTATCACGGGGCAGACAAATCCTTATCCACATTGGCCCAAACTTGATTTTTCCTTGCCAATCGGCTATCATAGTCCTCGACGATCATTAGTGAAAAAGGTCGAGCTAAGAATTTCAAATCGATATTCATCTTCATGAAGAATACTATTATTGCTATCGTCGTTATTGTTATTTTGGTTGTTGGCTACTTATGGTGGTCAAACGCTTCAGAGGCTCCAACCACGACTGACACTACCGACACCACGACTGACACCAGCGCCGCCGCCGGCGCCGCGGTTGATGTTGTAACCGGCGGTGCTGAAGCTGACGCTTCAGTTGACGCTGTGGCCGACGAGGTAGTTGAATAAGCTCCTTTTAAAGCAAGCCAAAACCGTCCCCAAGTATAATCGAAGGGCGGTTTTTGCGTCTTGGGCAGACATGCTAAACTGGCGGTACTGATGCCGTCCTTAACCGCCAAAACCGAGCAACTGCGAGCAATTAAAGAAGAAGTGCTTAATCTCACCATCTTGCCACTTTACGCTTATCGGCAAAAAGAGGGCAACTTGCCGGTGATTGGCGAGGGGAGTCATGAGGCCAAGATTATGTTGGTGGGCGAGGCGCCCGGGAAAAATGAAGCCAAAACCGGCCGGCCGTTCTGTGGCTCGGCCGGCCGGCTCCTTGACGAGCTCCTGACCTCGATTAATTTGCCTCGCCAGGAGGTCTATATTACCAACATCGTTAAAGATCGCCCGCCGGGCAATCGCGACCCTCTGCCTGAAGAGATTGTTGCCTACGCGTCGTGGCTGGACCGGCAAATCAACATCATCAGGCCGGCAGTCATCGCCACCTTGGGGCGCTTCTCAATGAGTTACCTTTTGCCCAAATTTGGCGTAACCGACTTTGGCGCCATTAGCCAAGTTCATGGTCGGCAGTTTGCCGCCGAGGCTGATTATGGTCCCATCGTTTTGGTGCCGCTTTATCACCCGGCGGCGGCGATTTATAATCAAGCGCTTAAGGCGACCATGTTTGAAGACTTTAAAATCTTGAAAAACTTATGAGCACCGCCATCATCTCTTGGAATGTGAACGGTATCCGCGCCGGCGAGAAGAAGGGCTTGGTTAAATTTTTAGAACAAGGCAAATACGATGTGGTTTGCTTGCAAGAGGTTAAAGCTCATGACGAAGAATTATTGTCTGATAAATTAAAACACCCCAATGGCTACACTAGCTACTTTAACTTGGCGACGGAGAAGAAGGGCTATAGCGGGGTGGTGATTTACACCAAAGAAAAGCCGTTAAAAATCAAAACTAATTTCGGCCGGAATCATCTCTCCACCGAGGGGCGGGTGCTGGAATTGGAATTTAAAAATTTTACTCTGCTTAACGTTTACTTCCCCAACGGCGGGGGCGGTGATCATCGCTTGAGATACAAACTAGAATTTTTCGATCAATTTAGAGCTTACGTTAAGCGCTTGCAAAAGAGCGGGAAGAAAGTGATTTTTTGCGGCGATGTGAATGTGGCCCACACGGCAATCGATTTGGCTCGACCCAAAGCTAATGAAACAGAGATTGGCTTTCTCCCCGAGGAAAGAGTCAAGTTAGATTTGTTTGAAAAATCGGATTTTGTTGACACCTTCCGCTATTTACACCCTGATAAAACAGAGTACTCGTGGTGGGACCTTAAGACCAGAGCGCGCGAGCGCGATGTGGGTTGGCGGATAGATTATTTTTGGGTCAGCCAAAACCTGCTAGGTAAGGTTAAAAAAGCGTTTATTTTAGGCCAAGTGATGGGCTCGGACCACGCGCCGGTCGGCTTAATGCTTGATATTTAAAATTATGGTTTACTTTTTTACTGGCACCGATCACGCTCGCGTTTACCACACCCTCTCCCGTTACTTGGCGATTATGCGGGAGAAGCAGCCGGGCGCCACCGTGCTTGTTTTTACCGCTGATAATTTTGACCAAACAACATTCGAAGAAGCGCTTTTCGGCCAATCACTCTTCCTTAATAAGCACATTGTCGCCGCCCGGCGGCTCTCGGAAAATGAATTGGCCGGCAAATTTGTGTTGGAAAATATTGAAGCTATCGCCAAATCGCCGTCAGCATTTTTGTTTTATGAACCTCGCGACTTCGCTCAAGGTAAACCGGCGAGGGAGAACGAGCTAGCTCAAGCACTAACCAAAGTAGCGAAAGATGTGAAAGTTTTCAATCAGCCAGTGGCGGTTAAACCGGACTTCAATATTTTTACTCTGACCAATGACCTTGGCGCGCGCGACCGCGAGCACTTGTGGCTTGATTATCACCGGGCCATCCGGGCTAAAGTGGAGCCGCTGGATGTTTTTTGGAAGTTGCTTTGGCAAGTGAAGAGTATGATTATCGCCAGTCGGGCCAAAGATATTACCAAAACCGAGCTTAAGCCGGCGGTGGCGGCGCGCGCCGCGCGCGCGAGCCGCAATTTTAAACCCGAGGAACTCACGGCGATGCTCACCGAGCTCACCACTATGTATCACGAGACCTTCCTCAAGTCTGACGACTTCAACTTCCGACTTGAGAAATTTATCTTAAGCGTATAAGTGTCCGCCCAGCAGGATTCGAACCTGCGACCGTTTGCTTAAAAGGCAACTGCTCTACCAACTGAGCTATGGGCGGATCGGTAAACAAAAAAATCTTACTACAAAATATCCAATTAGTCCATTTTTATAAGCTATAAGCTATCTATAGCGGGAGATCGAAGGCCAGGTGCCCCGGGCCGAGGACGAGGAGGGCGAGGCCGATGGTGGCAAGGAGGAAATAATAACTCTTGGAGTAGTGATTGCTACCGTGGCGATAATTTAAGATTAAGCTGCCGATGGCGAGCGCGGCGAGGAAGATGGCCGCCGCTTGGGTAAAGAGGCCAATGACCAACAAAGCGGCAATTAAGAGCTCAAACAAGGTCAATAAAAGGCCACTGATGTGTCCGTTCAAATTAGCGTGGCGGAGGTGATTAATGGCGTGCCAAGCCAACACCAAACCAGCCACCACCCTAAGGAGAGTAATGCCGTATTGCTCGAGGTAAAACACTTCCGGGAATAGCGATAACATACATTTATGCTAGCATAGCGAGGATGAAGGAGCCAGCGCTATTTCTTATTCTCCATAACATCCGGAGCGCCCACAACGTGGGCGCGATTTTCCGCACTGCCGATGGCGCCGGTGTGGGTAAAATCTACCTCACCGGCTACACGCCGGCGCCGGTCGATCAATTTAAACGCCCCAATAGCGAGATTAAGAAAACGGCCCTCGGCGCGGAAAAAACGGTGGCGTGGGAGAAGCGCGAAAATATTTTGGAATTAATAACCGAGCTGAAAAAATCCGGCGTCCAAATCTGGGCGTTGGAACAAGCTGATAAATCTGTAGATTACCGCGAGGCAAAACTGACCGCACCGACGGCGCTAATAGTCGGCAACGAAGTAGAGGGGATTGAACCGGCCATTTTAGACCACCGCGACCAGATTATCGAAATCCCAATGCGCGGCGTCAAAGAGTCGCTTAATGTTGCCGTCGCCACCGGTATCGCTCTCTTCCACCTCACCCCATAGGTCTCACCTATGGGCAAGGGTTAAAAATTATAAGTTTTGTCGTCGCGGCGACTAATGGCTAGGATAACAATTTCGTCACCCTTATTTTCTTGATAGATAATTCTAATTTGGCCGCTCCTGACTCGATAGATATCGTGGTAGCCCTTTAATTTTTTCCGGTCCAAATTTTCCCAACGCTGGCTTTTGATTAATTTGATTATCTTAATAACTTTGACTTGCTCCTTCAGCGATAGTTTATCAAGGGCTTTATCAATCCGGTCCATTTTATTTTTTATTTTTGAGTGTGCCTGACTTTTTTCTCAAGTCGAGTCAAAAGCTCATCAAGCGGGATGCCGCCGCGGCGGAGTTTGGTAAAATCAATCATTTCTTCCCACCCCCCCTCATCGTTATTAACCGGGGAGAGGCGGAAGATGGGTTTGGACTTTTTCATCACCACAAAACTCCGACCCTTCTCCACCTCACTGATGTAAGCGCCGGTATTCTCGCGCAATTCCCGCAAACTGACGATTTTTTCTACCATGCCCTAAGTTTATCTTATGATAATCTTGTTGTCAATCCCGCCACGGCGAGATAAAGTGGATAAAGTTACTAACACTGTTGAGTCTTTACATAGGTCTCACCTATGGGTATTTAAGCTTTAATATAGGCCATATTTTTGCCTATTGACAAATATATCAAATAGATGTATACCTAAGTTATAGTTCTTTGAGAAACCCCTTGTTTAGTAGGCAAGGGAAACACCAGCTAATAGCTGGAGAGAGGTGCGAAATGAGCACACAGATCATGAAGTATGCAGATGTTAAGTTGGGAACTATCGAAGCGGTTTTCAACCGCCTCGGCGGGGTAGAAGGCGCCGAACGCTTTCTTCGTGGTGATGTGGAATTGGTGGAAGCGAAGAAGTTCCTCCCTCTCGACTCAATCACCATCACCCTGACCCAAGACCACAACCCGAATGAGTTCTTCCAAACTCGCCCCGGTCTGTGGGTCTCGGACGATTTCCGTCGGCTAGTGAGGGCCAAGGCCCAGCCGAACAAAGCCGGCACAAGCCTCAAGCTCAATCGAGCCAAACTCGCCAAGAATCTCACGGACAGTGAGATTGAGGCGACGTTGCCTGTCACCCACGTTTTCACCGAGGCCGAGGTCTGTGCGGTCGTCGCGACTCTCATCACCGAGCAGTCAGAAGGACAAGAAGGCACACTGCTAAATAACGGCTACGCCAACTTGTTCTACACGGCTTCCTGTGTCGTGGACGTCTACTGGAATGCCGACGACCGCAGGTGGAACGTCAGCACGTGGACTCATGACGACAACCAGTGGTCTGCCGAGAATCAGGTGTTTTCTCTTGCAACTGACAATTAGGGTCTTAGTGTCTCCGGACACTTTGACTCTTTGCTCCTCTGGCCCTTTGGGTTGGAGGAGCTTTTACTTCTGGCACCTGGGGCAGAAGTGGGTGCCGCGGCCGGCGAGTTTGATTTTTTTGATTGGCGAGCCACAGGTGTGGCAAGGCCGGCCGCTCCGGCCGTAAACCTTGAGATACTTAAGCATCCCGCCTTGGCCACCATCG